>Ga0105354_1000054_pt1 | contig 76621 bp, 70 predicted proteins | sample GOMGulsemesocosm_FD_83658 | JGI IMG/M metagenome (GOLD analysis project Ga0105354, IMG submission 83658) | Methane-oxidizing microbial communities from mesocosms in the Gulf of Mexico - GOM9B Gulf of Mexico | ecosystem: Environmental > Aquatic > Marine > Cold seeps | place: USA: Gulf of America...
CAAAACGTATGTAATACTCAAAATAAAACACTTTCTGAACAAGAATTTAAAAGAACTTTTATTCTTGACAAGGATACAGTTGTATATAAAAACAACACCACACGACCTGATTACAAACAATTACAAGTTGGCACACCAGATTATTCAGATTTGTTGCTAGAAGATTATATTTCGGTTATAGAAATTGCTAATCCAATGCACAGTTTATGGAGTGATGGACGTTGGAACAAACTAACTGTGGCTCATGGTTGTTATTGGGGAAAATGTACGTTTTGCGATATTTCTTTAGACTACATAAAAATTTACGAACCTGTTGCAGCTAAATTGTTAGTAGATAGAATGGAGCAACTTATAGCTCAAACTGGCGAAAACGGATTCCATTTTGTAGATGAAGCTGCGCCGCCAGCTTTAATGAAAGCCTTGGCTTTAGAAATTATAAAACGAAACCTAACCGTAACTTGGTGGACTAACATTAGATTTGAGAAAAACTTTACCAAAGATTTATGTTTACTACTAAAAGCTTCAGGTTGCATTGCAGTTTCTGGTGGTTTGGAAGTCGCATCAGACAGATTGTTAAAATTGATTGATAAAGGCGTTACTGTAGAACAAGTGGCAAAAGTAACTCGCTATTTTACGGAAGCCAACATTATGGTTCACTCCTATTTAATGTATGGTTATCCAACCCAAACCGAGCAGGAAACAATAGACAGTTTGGAGATGGTACGTCAGTTGTTCGAGCTTGGTATTATTCAATCTGGGTTTTGGCATCAGTTTGCTTTAACTGCGCATAGTCCTATTGGTCAGAATCCCGAAGCTTATAATATTACGCCACATTACAACACCATTACGTTTGCTAATAACGACGTTAATTTTACCGATAACACAGGAATTGACCACAGTAAATTTAGTTATGGATTAAAAAAGTCTTTATTCAATTTTATGCATGGAATTGGTTTTGATTTAGAGCTTCAAGATTGGTTTGATTTTGAAGTACCACAAACTACAATTCAACCATACTATATTGAAGATTGTTTAACCGAAGAGCAAACCTTCAGCATAAAACCAAATGCGAAAATAGTTTGGTTAGGACACGAACCTTTAGTCGAAGAATTTTCAAAAACAAAAAAAGGACAAACATTTCATCAGTTAAAATTAACCTTTCATGATAAAACTGAAACCCTTCAAATTACAGTAAATAAAGATGAAGGCGATTGGTTATTGAATATTCTTCCGCAGTTAAAACCTAATAGCGAAAGCAAACTTACCTTTGGAAAACTAAAAACCGATTTTGAAACCAACTTTCAAGATTTTGAATTGTTCTGGTTCTCGAAAGCCATGATAGAATTGCAAGATTTTGGTTTAATTAGAGTTTAAAACAGATTATTTTCTTCATTTAAAATCCTAAATCAATTCCATTTTTTTAGAAAAAATGTATCACCAAAATAACATACCTTTGTGGCAAATAAAAACATGTATGTCATTTAAAGCTTTAAAATTAAACCGACCAATACTTCGTGCTATAGCCGAAGCTGGTTACGATAACCCAACGTTAGTTCAAGAACGAACTATTCCGTTAATTTTAGACAAAAATGATGTTATTGCATCTGCTCAAACAGGAACAGGAAAAACAGCAGCATTTGCTTTACCTATTCTTCAGCAGTTGTACGACAGACAAGACGCACCAAAAAAAGGTAAAACCGTAAAAGCCATTATTGTTAGTCCTACAAGAGAATTAGCAGTACAAATTGCCGAAAGTTTTAAAACCTACAGCGCACATACCAATTTAACATCAACGGTTGTTTTTGGAGGAACCTCTATAGAGCCACAAAAAGAAGCCTTAAAAAGTGGTGTGGATATTTTAATTGCAACACCAGGACGACTTTTAGATTTACATAAACAAGATATTGTTAACCTTGATTACATTGAAACTTTGGTTTTAGACGAAGCTGATTTAATGTTAGATATGGGTTTTATAGACGATGTAAAAAAGATAGAACGTTTATGTCCTAAAACTAAGCAAACGCTACTGTTTTCTGCAACTATGCCTTTTAAAGTAGAGCAATTAGCTAAAGAGATTTTAAATGAGCCTAAACGTATTGAGGTGTCTCAAAACTCTTCAACATCTAAAAACGTAACGCAACTTTTATATTTTGTCCCTAAACCAGATAAAATTGAATTATGCCTACATTTATTACGCAACACTATAAAAGGTCGTATTATTATATTTAGACGTACCAAATATGGTGTAGATAAATTATATCAATCGTTACTAAAAAACGGATTTAGTGTAGAAAGTATTCACGGAGACAGAAGTCAGACCGAAAGACACGACGCTTTAAAGAGTTTTAAAAAGAAAAAAGTAGATATTTTAGTAGCTACAGATGTAGCTGCTCGTGGTTTAGATGTAGATGAATTAGATGCTGTAATTAATTTCGATTTACCAAACGTTCCAGAAACTTATGTACATAGAATTGGTCGTACAGCTCGTGCAGGAAAAGTTGGTGTAGCGTATTCATTATGTTCAGCAGACGAAAAAGAGTACGTTTTAAGTATTCAGAAGCTAATCCATTTACAATTAGATGTTATAGAAGATCATCCGTTTCCATTAGATCCTAAAGCTAAAAAAGAAGTCCATACGTCTAAAAAAACAGGTAGTAAACACAAAAAAGGACGTAAAAGCGAAGGTTCTAAAAAGAAGAAAAAACGCTGGTATTAATTTTTTTAGTTGGCAGGACTCAGTCTTCAGTTTGCAGTCTTCAATTTTGTCCGTCAGTTCGAGTGTTTTAAATTGAAGCGATAGCGTAAATTTAAAATATATCGAGAACCATTTTTATTATGAGTGACTTCTCGATACAAATTTTCCTGACGTCAAATTCACTCAAAGTGACGTTTATTCTTTTATTTAAGTTATTAATTAAATTCTGTCGTAAACCAAATACACAATAAAACCTCCAAAAAATAATTTCATATAAAGGCATCATTTTTGTTATATTTGAAACTATGACAATAAGATTTCTACTTTTCGCAATTATAAGTGTATTAACAGTTAATGTAAACGCACAAACTCAAATTTTAGATCAAGAAACACAAGAACCTGTGGCTTTTGCTACTATATCGTTTGGAAACGGAAACGGATTATTTGCAGATGATAATGGCTCGTTTTTATTCACTAAAAAAATGTACAGCGATATTGATACGCTATTTGTTTCGGCTGTTGGATACAAAGATTTTAAAATCCCAACTGCAAATTTAGAAAAAACGCTATCGTTAGAACCATTTGCTAATCAGTTAAGAGAAATCACAATTTCGGCTAAACCCAAAGGAAAATTTAAAATTGAAGAACAAGAACCTGTTTTTCATAACGATTACCATAAATGCTGGTTACCAACTATAGAATCTGAAATTGCTGTATTTTTTCCAAACAAAGAAAAACTACCAAAACGTATTACAGAAATTTATATTCCTATAAAAACCGAAGCTAAAGATTGGCGAACTCGTAATAGAAAAAACACTACTAAACGTAAATTCTCAACCTTATTTAGAGTACAGTTTTACGAAAACAAAGATGGCTTTCCTGGAGATGTAATTACTTACGAAAACATTGTTTTTATAGCTACCGAAAAAGACGAAGAATTTTACACCTTAGACCTTAAAGAAAATAACATTTATATTCCAAAATCGGGAATTTTTGTCTCTGTACAAATAATAGGCTTCACAGACGAAAAAGGTAAATTAATTCCAAATAAAAAATATCAAGAAGTAAAAACCAGACGAGGCATTGTAAAAGTCTCTACTACATTTAGACCATTATTACCTTTTACAGATAAAATTTCAGAAAAAAGAACCTTTGTAAAACGCATCTTTTTACACGATGGAAATTGGGTTTTATTCGATAAACAAAACATTTCAAAGTCTAATCTTTTAGCTACTGGAATGAATAATTACGGTATTGGAATGGAAGCTGAAGTTTATTATCAGAATAAATAGCACTATTTTTTAATTCTCATTTCTATATCTCATTTATTATTGTATTTTTAAGTTTCAACTTAGCCAAACTTGAAACACATGACGGATCTTCAAATCGAACAAGAAAACACAGCAATTACCAATTCGTATAGAGAACTCTTACGTGTAAGTTATTTATTTCTAAGTGAAGACGATAAGAAATTAATCCGTAAAGCTTTTGAAGTTGCTGTAGATGCACACAAAGACCAACGTAGAAAAAGTGGTGAAGCCTATATTTTTCATCCTATTGCTGTTGCTAAAATTGTGGCTCAAGAAATTGGTTTAGATGCAACCTCTATTGCTGCTGCTTTATTACACGATGTAGTTGAAGATAACGAAGACTATTCAATTAACGACATAGAGCGTTTGTTTGGCGAAACTGTAGCTAGAATTGTAGATGGCTTAACTAAAATTTCTTCGCTTAAAAAAGATAAAGATGTCAGTCTTCAAGCTGAAAATTTTAGAAAAATGCTATTAACTTTAAATGATGATGTTAGAGTTATTATTATAAAAATAGCAGATAGATTACACAACATGCAAACTATGGACTCAATGCGTCCAGACAAGCAAGTAAAAATAGCAAGCGAAACGTTATACATTTATGCGCCATTAGCACATAGAATTGGACTTTATAACATTAAAACTGAATTAGAAGATTTAGGGCTAAAATATACAGAGCCAGAAATCTATAACGATATTCAGAGCAAACTTGAAGAAAGTAAGGAAGAGCAAGACCAATATATAAAAGAATTTAACGAGATTATTCAAACCTCTTTAGATAAAGAAGGTTTAGATTACGCCATAAAAGGACGACCAAAGTCTATTTTTTCTATCAAACGAAAAATGGCAAAACAAGGCGTTACTTTTGATGAAGTTTACGACAAATTTGCTGTTAGAATTATATATAAAAGTGAACCTAAAGACGAAAAATTCTTAGCTTGGAAAATATATTCTATAGTTACAGATCACTTTATACCTAACCCAATTAGACTTAGAGATTGGATTTCTTCGCCTAAATCTACTGGTTACGAAGCCCTACACATTACCGTAATGGGACCAAAAGGTAGATGGGTTGAGGTTCAAGTTAGAAGTGAACGTATGAATGAGATTGCTGAAAAAGGTTACGCAGCGCATTACAAATACAAAAATAACGACGATAAAGAAGATAGTCTAGACCTTTGGATTAATCGTTTACAAGAAGCCTTAGAAAACAATAGTACTAATGCTGTAGATTTTGTAGAGCAATTTAAATTAAACTTATATTCTAAAGAAATATTTGTCTTTACGCCACAAGGAGATTTAAAATCCTTACCAAAAGGCGCAACACCTTTAGATTTTGCTTTTAATATTCATACACATGTTGGTATGAAAACGCGTGGTGCAAAAGTTAATGGAAAGTTAGTGCCATTAAGCACAGAATTAAAAAGTGGAGATCAAGTAGAGATTATTACTTCAGAAAATTCTAAACCAACTCCAAACTGGTTAAATTATGTATCTACTTCAAGAGCAAAAAGTAAAATTAAATCGCTCTTAAACGAAGAAAAGAAACTAATTGCAGAAGACGGAAAAGAACTTTTACGAAGAAAATTAAAACAACTTAAAATATCGCTTAACGAGAAATCTATAAACGAAATGGTTAACCATTTCAAATTAAAAACAAGCTTAGATTTATTTTATCGTGTTGGTGCTGGAACTATAGATAGTGCTGCAATTAAAAATTATGCATCTTCTAGAAGTAATGCTTTAATAAGTTTCTTTAAAAGTAAAATTACTAGAAAACCAGGTGCTAATCCAGACGACATAAATAAAGATGAAGTTACAGATAAATACGATTTATTAGTTTTTGGTAAAGAAGAAGAACGTTTAGATTATAAACTTTCTGCGTGTTGTTCACCAATTCCAGGTGATAATGTATTTGGTTTTATTACCATAAACGAAGGAATGAAAGTTCATAAAAAAGATTGTCCAAATGCAGTAAGCATGCAATCTAATTATGCTTATAGAATAATTTCGGCAAAATGGATAGATTCTTCTCAACAAGAATTTACAGTTCAGATAAAATTATCTGGAATAGACAATGTTGGATTATTAAATGACATAACAAAAGTTATTTCTTCTAATATGCATGTTAATATGAATGGCTTAAATTTTCAGTCGGAAGATGGCATATTTACTGGAAAAATTAACCTTGTAGTTAAAAATAAAAACTTATTAAGAAAACTTATTGATAACCTTAAGAAAATTAATGGTATTGATAAAGTAGATAGAGTCTAAAAAATATGTAAATTTGCAATCGCAAATATGAGTGATACAACTAAATTAAAAAATCAAGACATTGTAAAAAATGTCTTTACTACCTTTTTAGAAAGCAAGGGTCATAGAAAAACACCCGAGCGTTACGCTATCCTACAAGAAATTTACGAAAGCGAAGAACATTTTGATATAGAATCTCTATATATAAAAATGAAGAATAAAAAGTATCGCGTTAGTAGAGCAACTTTATACAACACCATAGAACTTCTTTTAGAATGTGCTTTAGTCCGCAAACATCAATTTGGACAAAGTCAAGCGCATTACGAAAAATCATATTTCGATAAACAACACGACCATGTTATTTTAACAGATACTGGAGAAGTTATCGAGTTTTGTGACCCTAGAATTCAAACAATTAAAAAAACCATAGAAGAGGTTTTTAATATTAATATAACCAATCATTCATTATACTTTTACGGTACTCGTAAAGACACTAAATAATTAAAAAAATGGCAGTAGACTTACTACTTGGATTACAATGGGGAGACGAAGGTAAAGGAAAAATCGTCGATGTATTAACAGCAAACTACGACATTATAGCACGTTTTCAAGGTGGACCAAATGCTGGTCATACTTTAGAATTTGATGGTATTAAGCATGTTTTAAGAACTATTCCATCTGGAATATTCCATGATAAAGCAACTAATGTTATTGGTAATGGTGTAGTAATAGACCCAGTAGTTTTCATTAAAGAATTAGAAGGTTTAGATCAATTTAAAATTGATTATAAGAAAAAACTTATCGTGTCTAGAAAAGCACACGTTATTCTTCCAACACATCGTTTATTAGATGCAGCTAGCGAAGCTAGTAAAGGAAAAGCTAAAATTGGTTCTACATTAAAAGGTATTGGTCCAACGTACATGGACAAAACTGGACGTAATGGAATTAGAATTGGTGATTTAGAATTACCAAACTGGAAAGAAAAATACCGTAGCCTTGCAAACAAGCACGAAGCTATGATTAAATTCTATAACGTAGATGTACAGTACGATTTAGATGAAATGGAAGTAGAATTCTTTGAAGCTGTAGAGCGTTTAAAAGAATTACAATTTATAGATAGTGAGGAGTATATTAACAGCAGTATAAAGGCTGGTAAAACAGTTTTAGCAGAAGGCGCACAAGGTTCTTTATTAGATATTGATTTTGGAACATATCCATTTGTAACATCTAGTAATACTACAGCAGCTGGAGCTTGTACTGGTTTAGGAGTTGCTCCAAACAGAATTAAAGAAGTTTACGGAATATTTAAAGCTTACACAACTCGTGTTGGTTCTGGACCTTTCCCTACAGAGTTATTTGACAAAGTTGGAAACGACATGGCAATTATAGGTAATGAAGTTGGAGCTGTTACAGGAAGACCAAGACGTTGTGGTTGGTTAGACTTAGTAGCATTAAAATATGCTTGTGATGTTAATGGTGTAACACAATTAATGATGATGAAATCGGATGTTTTATCTGGTTTTGACACTATTAAAGTAGCGACTAAATATTTATATAAAGGTGAAGAAATTTCGCACTTACCATACAATATAGAGCCAGAAAATGTTACACCAATTTATCAAGAGTTTAAAGGTTGGAAAGAAGATTTAACTAAAATGAGTACAGAAGAAGAGTTACCTAAAACACTTCATGAGTACATTGCATTTTTAGAAAAAGAATTAGATACGCCAATAAAAGTAGTATCTGTTGGACCAGACAGAAAGCAAACTATTTTTAGATAATCTATATTCTAATTAACATATTAAAACCTGCCTTTTCAACCATTGGCAGGTTTTTTGGTATTAAATAAATCACAAATCACAATAGTACATCAATAATATCGTTATTTTTGAAATCTAACAGCATAGAATGTCACATTTAAAACCAACATCTCTCCTACTCTTCATATTTGCACTTATTTCGCAAATAACTATTTCTCAAACTAAAAATATAGAAATTAAAGAAGCTGGTTTTGGAGATAAAGACGAAGAAAATCATCCTGGAGCAAGCATATTAACTAGAAATAACCAAGCTCAAATACATATTTACCATGATGGTATAGATATGTTTTGCGATAAAGCCATCTTCTACGGAAAAGAAGATTTTGTAGAAGCTTATGGAAATGTAAGCATGAAACAAGGCGATACTATTAATCTAACCGCTAAATATGCAGAGTATTCTGGTAAAACTAAATTAGCTTTTGCAAGTGGCGATGTGTTATTAACCGAGCCTAATTCAACGTTAACAACAGATACTTTATATTTTAACAGAGACACACAGCAATCGTATTACAAATCTGGAGGACGCGTAGTTAGAGATACGTCTGGCGTAATTACAAGTAGAGTTGGTCGTTACTATATGAAGGACAAAAAATACCGTTTCTTAAATACGGTTAAATTGGTAAATCCAGAATATACTTTAACATCAAACCAATTAGATTTTTATTCTGAAACTGGCCATGCCTACATGTATGGACCTTCAACAATTATTGGAGAAACGAGTAAAATTTATAGCGAACGTGGATTTTACGACACTAATAATGATACAGGATATTTTGAAAAAAATGCAAAAATAGATTACGATAATAGAGAAGTTAAAGGCGACAGTTTATATTTTGATAGAGCAAGAAATTTTGCTTCAGCAACAAACAACATAACCGTTACAGATACTATAAACAAAAGTATTGTAAAAGGTCATTACGCAGAGGTTTACAGAGCAAAAGATTCGGTATTCATCACTAAGCGCGCTTTAGCTATTACTATTCAAGAAAACGATAGTATTTATATTCACGCAGATACCTTAATGGTTACAGGTAAAGCAGATAAACGTATTACCAGAGCCTTTAAAAATGCAAAAATCTATAAATCGGATTTAAGCGGAAAATCAGATTCAATTCATGTCAATCATTTTACAGGTTTATCAGAATTAATTAATATTAATAAAGGTAAAATTGATGCATTTACAAAAACAAAAAAACCAGTGCTTTGGCATTTAAAGAACCAAATGACAGGTGATACTATTCATATAAAATCTAATCCCGAAACCGAAAAAATAGATTCGCTCATTGTATTTAAACATGCTTTTATGATTAGTAAAGATAGTTTAGATGCCAATGGTTACAATCAAGTTTCTGGTCAAAAACTATTTGGTTTATTTAACGAAAAAAATGAAATCAATCAAGTAGATATCATTAAAAATGCAGAATCTATTTATTACGCTAGAAATGACGAAAATGAATTAATAGGAATAGAAAGATCAAGGTCTTCAAGCATAATTATTTTCTTTGAAAACCAAGAAATCATGGAATTACGAAAGTTAGACCAAGTTGATGGAACACTTTTTAAAGAAGCCGAATTACCTGCAAAAGAACGCATACTTAAAGAATTTAATTGGCGCGAAGATGAAAGACCTAAAAGTGTAGAAGATTTATTTGTAGATGATGAACCTCTTGTTCTACCAAAAATTAGAGGTATTGAAGAAGCTCCACCAGAAGAAGAGTTCTTTAATGAAGAATTAATCAATAAAATGATTGAAGCAGATGAAACTGCCGAAGAGAAAAATCTAACCAAAGAAGACGAGATTCCAAAATCTTCTAGGACACTTCCAAAAAAATTCATTTCAAAAAATAAAAAAGGTAAACGTAAAATAAGTCCTAAACCAAAATTAGACGTTTTACAAAAAGAATAAATGAAACAAGACTTTCTAAAATATCAAGCACAAACAACACCGCATCCATTAGCATTGGAAATTTCTAGAGCTAAAGGCAGTTATATTTTTGATATAAACGATAAAGCCTATTTAGACTTTGTTGCAGGTGTTTCTGCTTGCAGTTTAGGTCATTGCCATCCAAAAGTGGTAAAAGCCATTCAAGAACAAGCCGAAACTTACATGCATGTTATGGTTTATGGCGAATATGCACAAAAACCGGCAGTGGAATTAGCTAAATATTTTGCAGACCATTTACCAGAACCATTAGACCAAACCTATTTAGTAAACTCTGGTACAGAAGCTATAGAAGGCGCATTAAAATTGGCTAGAAGAGCAACAGGTAGAAGTCAGATAATTGCTGCACATAGCGCATATCATGGAAACACAATTGGCTCATTAAGTCTAATGGATTTTGAAGAACGCAAAAGCGTATTTAGACCATTATTACCAGATGTTAGTCATATTACCTTTAATTACCTGCCACATTTAAAACATATTACTACAAAAACTGCTTGTGTAATTCTTGAAACTATTCAAGGTGGCGCAGGTTTTATAGAACCAAAAGACAACTATTTAGCAAAAATTAAAGCTAAATGCGAAGCTGTTGGCGCCTTATTAATATTAGATGAAATACAACCTGGAATTGGAAGAACAGGTACATTATTTGGTTTTCAAAATTACAATGTTATTCCAGACATTGTAGTTACAGGAAAAGGACTTGGCGGTGGATTACCAATTGGTGCTTTTACGGCATCTACTATATTAATGGAACAATTAAAAGACCGACCAAAATTAGGACACATTACTACATTTGGAGGAAATCCTGTAATAGCTGCAGCAGCTTTAGCAACTATTAAGGAGATAAACGAAAGTGACTTAATGGCAGAAGCTTTAGAGAAAGAAACTCTAATTAGACAACACTTAAAACATCCGTTAATTACAGAAATTAGAGGAAAAGGATTAATGTTAGCGGCACTAACACCATCGGCAGACATCACTAATCAAGTGGTTTTACAAGCTCAAGACCAAGGTTTAATTCTATTTTGGTTATTATTCGAACCTAAAGCCATTAGAATTACGCCGCCTTTAACCATAAGTAAAGAAGAATTACTAAAAGGAATTGGCATTATTATTGACTTATTAAATACAATTAAACATTAAAACGTTGTAATAACAACGCGAAAAATTCAGCTAAAAAATTAAACCAACAGCAGAAAATGTTTATTACTTTGTTAAAAACATTTAGTTAAAAATGTAGCGCAAAGTAAAATAGACATTACATTTAAATGTCATTAAATAGCGTACTTATGCAGTTTAGTCAAGAAGAACCAGATCACAAAATATCGATTTCAAAATTTGAGAAGATGCTTAAAACCAACAGCTTGTTGTTTTTTGACTCGGAAGAATTTGAAAGTATTATTCATTTTTATTTAAACAATGGTAAAGTGGCTTTGGCAAAAAAAGCGATTAAACTGGGTTTAGATCAGCATCCTTCTTCAGTAAATTTAAAATTATTTCAAGTTGAAGTTTACATCTTTGAAGACAATTTAAGTAAAGCCAACAAAATTTTAGACGAACTTCATTTACTTGAACCTACTAACGACGAGATTTACATACAAAAAGCTAATTTATTATCTAAACAAGATAAGCATCAAGATGCAATTACCTTTTTAAAGAAAGCATTAGAACTAAGTGAAGATGCTTCGGATATTTATTCTTTAATTGGAATGGAAAACTTATTTCTTGACCAATTTGATGAAGCTAAACATAATTTTATGAAATGTTTAGAATTGGACGAATTTGATTACGCTGCACTATATAATGTAATTTATTGTTTTGAGTTTTTAGAACAACCTGAAGAAGCTATCACTTTTTTAAATTCATTTTTAAATACTAATCCATATTGTGAAGTTGCTTGGCATCAATTAGGTAAATTATATTACGATGCCAAAGATTATCCTAAAGCATTAACAGCTTTTGATTTTGCTATTATTTCAGATGATACGTTTATTGGCGCTTACATAGAAAAAGGGAAAACCTTAGAAAAATTAAGCAAGTACAATGAGGCTATAGAAAATTACGCCATTACCTTAGAATTAGAAGATCCAACATCTTATGCGTTGTTGCAAATTGCAAAATGCTACGATAAAACTGGAAACAACAAACTAGCGCTGGAATATTACTATAAAACAGTTCACGAAGATCCAATGTTAGACAAAGGTTGGATTGCTATAACTAAGTTTTATTCTAAACATAAAAATTATCAAAAAGCACTTTATTACATTAATAAAGCCATTAATATAGATACTGAAAATATAGTTTATTGGAAAATATACGCTAATATTAATCTTAGACTAAACCATTACGAAGAAGCAGAAAGCGGCTACAAAAAAGCCATAGATTTAGGCGATTATGCTTTAGAAACTTGGTTAACTAGAGCCGATATTTTAATTCAGTTAGGAGAAACTGAAACTGCCATGTATAATTTATTACAAGGTATGGAGTTTCACCCAGAAAATGCTGAAATAGAATTTAGATTAGCTGGAATTTACTTTCAATTAAATGAAACTGAAAAAGCAGCTTACCATTTAAAAAATGGGATGACTTTTGACAAAGAATATTTATTTGTTATTCAGGAATTATTTCCAAATATTTTAGAATCGCCTTTATATCTAAATGCGTTAAAAAAATTCGGTTTATAAAAAGACATCTTTTTATATTTTGCATACCTTTAGACTTTAAAATCTAAAGCACATGCAACGTAGTATTAAAGATTATATTATTATAGCCTTAAAAGGAACAGCAATGGGCGCAGCTGATGCTGTTCCTGGTGTTTCTGGAGGAACAATTGCTTTTATTTCTGGTATATACGAAGAATTAATTGCTTCCATAAGTAATGTTAATGTATCTTTATTTAAAACGTTTAAAAACGAAGGTTTTAAAGCCTTTTGGACACAATTAAACGGAAATTTTTTATTAGCACTTTTAACTGGAATAGTGGTTAGTTTTGTGAGTTTTATGCGTTTAGCAAAATTCTTAATAGAACAACATCCGGTTTTAATTTGGTCGTTTTTCTTCGGATTAATAATTGCTAGTATTTTATTTGTTGGTAAACAAATAGAACATTGGAACATTAAAACAGTAATTGCGTTAATTCTTGGAGCTATTGCAGCTTATTACATTACATCTTTACCTGCTTTAGGAAGTAATACAAATCCGTATTTCTTATTTATTGCTGGAGCAATTGCTATCTGTGCAATGATTTTACCTGGAATTTCAGGCTCTTTTATATTAGTAATTCTTGGTGCTTACAAAACGTTAAGTGATGCTTTTCATGATTTTGACCTGAAAAAAATTGCCATTTTTGCTACTGGAGCTTTAGTTGGTTTACTAAGCTTTAGTCATTTATTAAAATGGTTATTCAAAAATTACCACAACACTACGCTAGCTATTTTAACAGGATTTATATTTGGTTCTTTAAACAAAATTTGGCCTTACAAAAAAACAGTTTCGGTTTTAAAAGAAACTACAGGAGAGGTTTTACCTTTTTCTGAAATTAGTCATTTAGGAACTTTATCCGTTTTACAAAAACAAACTCAAGATTTTGACACCTATAAAACAGTGGTTGAAGAAAGTATTTGGGCAACCAATTACTCGGAAATCAATAACCTAGTTAACCATCAAGGTTTTGCCGTTATTGGTTTAATGATATTAGGCTTTTTAACTATCTTTAGTTTAGAAAAAATAGGAAACAGAGCAAAACAATAAACCAAAAATGGAACAAATTAGAACTTTTAAAGGTAAGCTTCTTCTAGTCTTAAAAGGATTAGGAATGGGTGCAGCAAATAAAGTTCCAGGTGTTTCTGGTGGTGTTGTAGCTTTTGTTGCTGGATTTTATGAAGAGTTTATTTATTCCTTACAACGGTTTAATGGTTATGCACTTAAATTTCTACTAAAAGGAAAATTTAAATCATTTTTTTATTATGTAAATGGTCGTTTTTTAAGTTTACTATTTCTAGGAATGATTATAAGTTATTTTAGCGTTTCAAAAATACTAGATTATTTAATAGACCATTACGAACTCTACGTTTGGAGTGTCTTTTTTGGAATGATTGTTGGCTCTATAATTTATATAAGCAAAGGATTTAACGATTGGAGAAAAACAACCATTTCTGCTTTAATTATTGGTGTTATTTTAGGATTAAGTATTAGCTTTCTAAACCCTGCTACAGAAAACGACAACCTTTGGTTTGTGTTTTTATGTGGAATTATTAGTGTTTCTGGGATGACTCTACCAGGGTTTTCTGGGTCTTTTATATTAATTCTTCTTGGAAATTATGTTCTGCTTTTAGTCGATTCTGTAAATGCACTTTACGATACACTTTTTGAAATTCTTGTTGGAGATTTTAGCTTTTGGAGTAATGGAGAACGCATTAGAATGCTTAAAATTCTAATTGTATTTACTTTAGGTTCTGTTGCAGGATTAGTGACTTTTTCTCATGTTTTAAATTACATTTTAAAACATTACAAAAGCGTGACTATGGCCTCAATTATTGGATTTATAATTGGTAGTTTAGGCGTAGTTTGGCCATTTAAAACCATTATTTATAAAACCAATTCTGCTAACCAATTAATTCTTGACTCAAGAGAACAACCTATTATAGAAAATTATCGACGTTATATGCCTGAATTAAATTCTGAAACTATGTTATCTATCTTTTACATGTTAATAGGAATTGCAATAGTTTTAGGCTTAGAATATTACGGTAACAAAACAAAAAAGCATGCGTAAATATGGCTTAGTTGGAAAGAATATTTCCTATTCATTTTCCGAAAACTACTTCACAAAAAAATTCAAAAAAGAACAAATTACAGATGCTAATTATCAAACATTTGATATTTCTGAAGTTAATCAGTTTAAAAAACTATTAAAAGATAAATCTATTAAAGGCTTTAATGTTACTATTCCATATAAAGAAACTATAGTACCGTTATTAGATAAGTTAAATAGCAAATCTGCTCAAATTGGTGCTGTAAACACTATTAAAGTTACTAAAAACGGCTTATTAAAAGGCTACAACACAGATTATTACGGGTTTCAAAAATCTTTAGAACCACTTTTAGAAAAGCATCATAAAAAAGCACTTATTTTAGGAACTGGAGGAGCAAGCAAAGCTGTAGCATTTGCATTAGAACGCCTTAATATTTCGTATCGATTTGTTTCTAGAACACAAACTGATTCAATATTAAGCTATCACCAAATAGATAAAAACATTTTAACTCATTACTATATTATAATAAATTGTACGCCATTGGGAACTTTCCCTAAAGTATCCGAAAGCCCCAATATTCCATATAAAAAACTTAATTCTAAACATTTATTATACGATTTAATCTATAATCCAGAAGAAACCGAATTCCTTAAAAAAGGAAAAACTCAAGGTTCTAAAATTAAAAATGGTCTTGAAATGTTAGAATTACAAGCCGAGAAAGCTTGGATAATATGGAATAAATAAAATGAAATTTTAAGCATTACTTTGATAACTTATAGGTTAATACTATCTTTAAAGTCGAAACTATTTAATTAATAAAACATTTTTATAATGTCTGAGCAAGATAACCTGCCAAAAGCAGAAGGAATTGAGGAAAACACAGTAGCTGTTAACAACGAAGAAGTAACAAATACTTCGGATGATTTAATTAACGAAATTGATAATTCTAATGCAGAAGATGCAGAAGATGAAAGCCATCAAGAACGTCATGATATAGAGGAAAAGGATTACGATTCACTATCTTTAGACGAACTTGTTTTAGAGCTTGAAAGTTTGGTAGTACACCAAAAAATTCAAACCATAAAAAAACATGTCGATGGTATTAAAACAGCTTTTGATACTAAATTCAACTCGCTTTTAGACGAAAAAAAGGAAGAGTTTATTGCTAATGGTGGAAACGAAATTGACTTCCACTACTCTACACCTTTAAAAAAGAGTTTCAATACAGCTTTTAAAGAATACAGACAAAAAACACAAGCTTATTTTAAAGCGTTAGAAAATAACTTAAAAAACAATTTAAGTTCTAGATTAGAAATTATTGAAAACATGAAAAGTGTGATTGATAATGAAGAATCTATGAATACTAAATATAAGCAATTTAAAGAATTGCAAGACCAATGGAAAACTGCGGGACCAATTCCTAGAGACAAGTATAATAATGCATGGAACAGTTACCACTTTAACGTAGAACGTTTTTACGATTTATTACATTTAGATCGTGATTTACGCGACAAAGATTTTGAGCACAACTTAGATAAAAAATTAAAAATTATTTTAAGAGCTGAAGAATTAGCTAAAGACGAAAATACAAATCGTGCCTTTAGAGAATTACAAAATTTACACAAACTTTGGAAAGAAGATTTAGGACCTGTTGCCAGAGAACATCGCGAACCAGTTTGGGAACGTTTTAAAGAAGCATCAAGAAAAATTAACGATAAACGTCAAGATTACTACAAGGAATTAGACCAACTATACGTTAAAAACCTAGAGAACAAAAAACAAATTATAGCTAAAATTGAAGCTGCCACAGCAGATAAAACAACCTCACATAGTGGTTGGCAAAATAAGATTAAAGAAATTGAAGCATTACGCGAAGAATTCTTTAAAGCAGGAAAAGTACCAATAAAAGTAAATGAAGCTACTTGGGCAGAATTTAAAACAGCCGTTAGAGCATTTAACCATAATAAAAATGAATATTACAAAGGGTTAAAAAGCGAACAATTAGATAACCTAGCAAAAAAGTTAGAGTTAGTTAAAATTGCTGAATCTCATAAAGAAAGTGATGATTTTTCTGTTACAACGCCATTAATGAAGAAAATTCAGGCAGATTGGCGTAATATTGGACACGTACCTAGAAAAGACAGTGATAAAATTTGGAAACAATTTAGAGGTGCTTGTAATGCGTATTTTGATAGAATTAAAGCAAAACGTAACGAAGCAAGTGAAGAAGAAGAAGTTGCTTACACAACAAAAGAAACCTTACTAAAAGAATTTTCTACACTTAAATTAAAAGGTGAACAAAAAGAAGACTTAAGTACTATTATGGATTACATCAACCAATGGAAAACAATTGGTAGAGTTCCAAGCAATAAACGTGCAATAGAAAACGATTTTAATCAAACTTTAGATACGGTTTTTAAGTCTTTAGACTTAAATAAAACCGAAGCTGAAATGATTAAATATGAAAATAAACTAGAAGACTTAGCTTCGGCTCAAGATGGACGTTTATTAGATAACGAACAGAACTTTATCCGTAAAAAAATGGGTGATGTTAGAGGCGAAATTAATCAGTTAGAAAACAATTTACAGTTCTTTAGTAATGTAGATGCTAATAACCCTTTAGTGAAAGATGTTCATAAAAACATTAATAATCACAAAGAAAACCTAAGCGTTTGGCAGGGTAAATACAAACTTTTAAAACAAGTTAGAAAAGCTAACGAAGCTCAACCTGAACCTGAGCAAACTGATACTAACGAAAAAGAATAATTCTTTAAAAGCTTCTAATTTATTAGAAGCTTTTTTTTATTTGCTAACTATCAACAGTAGCTAATAAATATATTAATTAATATGTCATTCTAAAAAAAATAACATAAGAATTATTAGCTAACTAAAAACGTTAATTATTCCTTCAATTATATTATTTTGTGCTTTTACAGAAATCTGTAAACTAACGTGTAATAAAAACAAATGAAAGTTATCATTATTGGTGCTGGACCGGCAGGGTTAAGTTGCGGTTTTAAATTAGCGAAAGAGAATGTCCAAGTTAAAGTTTTTGAAGCCTCGCCTTATGTTGGTGGAATGTCAAGAAGTTTCGATTTATGGGGACAACGTGTAGATTTAGGTCCGCATAGGTTTTTTTCAAAAGAAAAACATATCAACGATTTCTTTACAGAATTAATAAAAGACGACTTTACACTTGTTAACAGATTAACTAGAATTTATTATAAGAACACTTTTTTTGACTATCCAATAAAATTGTTTAATGTATTAAAAAACTTATCTATAATTACTATTTTTAAAATTTTGTGGGAATATAGCCGAGTTAGATTAATTCCAATTAAAAACCCAAACACCTTTGAAAAATGGGTTTCTAATAGATTTGGAAGAAAACTTTATGAGATTTTCTTTAAACATTATTCTGAGAAACTTTGGGGAATTCCATGTTCAAAAATTGATGCAGATTGGGCAGCGCAACGTATAAAATCTTTATCACTTTTCGAAGCAGTAAAAAGTGCTTTATTTGGAAATATTGGTAATAAACATAAAACATTAATAGACCAGTTTGCCTATCCAAACTACGGAACAGGAACCTTATATGAAAGAGCAGCAGAATATATTTCTAATCATAAAGGTGAAATACATTTAAACCAAAAAATAACTAAAGTTATACAAGACAACACAGGTAAAGCTGCTGGTGTACAATTAGAAGACGGCACTATAGAATATGCCGATAAAGTAATTTCTACAATGCCACTAACCTATTTACTAAAAGGGTTAAATAATGTACCAAGTCCAATAGAAAAAGCTGCTAACAGTTTATATTTTAGAAATACTATTTTAGTGTATTTAGAAGTAGATGCGTTAGATTTATTTAAAGATAATTGGATTTATGTACATTCTCCAGAAGTTAAACACGGAAGAATTACTAATTTCAGAAATTGGAGTCCAACTTTAAATTCCGATAAAAAAACCACCATTTTGTGTATGGAATTTTGGGCTTTTAATGAAGATAAGATTTGGAGTGAAAACGATAAAAACTTATCTGAATTAGCAATAAAAGAAATTAAATCCCTTAATTTATTACCTAAAACAGTTAATATTTTAAATACTAAAATTATACGCGTTCCTAAATGCTATCCAGTTTATGAAACTGGTTACCAAGAACCATTAAAAAAGGTGGAAAATTATTTAGACACTATAGAAAACCTGATTCCTATTGGAAGATATGGTGCTTTTAAATATAACAATCAAGATCATTCTATTTTAATGGGAATTCTTGCTGCAGAACAAATTACAACTGGGAAATCTATTAATCTTTGGGAAATAAATACTGATATTGAATATCAAGAAGATGCCAAAATTAAAGATGTTTTGATACATTAAATAAGAAACTAATCAATTCACAAACTCACATAGCAACCAAACAAGCAAAACCTATTAGGCTTCAAGACTATGGTGTTGGGATTTTTAATTTAGCGTTTACAAAATCGGCATTAAAGAAAGCTTTAAAGAAAGGTTACATTACTGTAAATGGTGTTTTGTCTACAAGCGCTACTTTTATTTCTGGTGGAGAAACTTTAGAGTTTAAAGCTCCAGAACATAGTGTTCCTAAAAAACAATTAAAACTAGATTTAGACGTTCTTTTTGAAGACGATTATTTAGCAATTGTTAGAAAACCTGCAGGTGTTTTAGTTAGTGGAAATAGCTTTAAAACTGTTACTAATGCATTAGTTCAAAACTTAAAAAAAAGCACTTTACCAGATGCCACAAAACCTCAACCTGTACATAGGTTAGATTATGCAACTACGGGAATTTTACTAATTGGAAAAACCTCACAAACTATTATTGCCTTAAATACGCTTTTTAAGGACAAAAATATTCAAAAACACTACTACGCTATTACTATTGGAAACATGCCAACTAATGGCATTATAAACTCTATTGTAGATAATAAGCAAGCACTTTCAAGCTATAAAGTAATAGCATCTGTAACTTCTAAACGATTTGAAGTATTAAACTTAGTTAATTTGTCTCCACAAACAGGACGAAAGCACCAACTAAGAATTCATTTAGCGTCTATTGGCAATCCTATTTTAGGCGATAAAGATTATGGATTTCCAGAACTTATTCTAAACGGAAAAGGCATGTATTTACATGCGTATAGTTTAGAGTTTATTCATCCATTTACAAAAGAAAAATTATGTATTCAAGATGAATTACCTCTTAGGTTTAAGAAGATTTTTGATTTGGATTTGTAGCTTTTCTTAATTGAAGTAAGTTAGTTGCTTGTACGATGTCTCAATACTTCGACATGACAAAACATTTTGAATTTAAACTAAAATGTCAGGTTGAGCGTAGTCGAAACCTCAATTGAAACTATAATTTTGAATCATGAGATTCTGAAATAAATTCAGAATGACACTAACGCATCAATTACTGCTTTTTGGTTTCTTCCCAAAAAACTTGAGCAATTAAAATTTTATCAAATTTTAGAATTACTGCTTTTTGGCTTCTTCCCAAAAAACTTGAGCAATTAAAATTTTATCAAATTTTCGAATTACTGCTTTTTGGCTTCTTCCCAAAAAACTTGTGCAATTGAAAATTTTATCAAATTTTAGAATTACTGCTTTTTGGCTTCTTCCCAAAAAACATCCATTTCAGCTAAAGTCATGTCTTTTAGTTCTTTTTTTAAGCCTTTTGCTTTTTCTTCTAAATATTGAAAACGATTTGTGAATTTTTTATTAGTACGTTCTAAAGCATTTTCTGGGTTTATATTTTTAAAACGTGCGTAATTTACTAAAGAAAATAAAACATCACCAAACTCGCTTTCCATTGCGTCTGTATCGTTTTTTTCTACTTCAACTTTAAATTCTTGTAGTTCTTCTTCTACTTTCTCCCAAACTTGTTCTGGTTTTTCCCAATCAAAACCAACACCAGACACTTTATCTTGAATTCTGTTAGCTTTTACTAATGCAGGTAAACTTTTTGGAACGCCTTGTAAAACACTATTTTTCCCTTTGCCTTCTTTAAGTTTAATTTGTTCCCAGTTTCGTTTTACTTCAGCTTCGTCTTTAACTTTTACATCTCCGTAAATATGTGGATGACGATGAATTAACTTCTCGCAAATCTGGTTACAAACATCTGCAATATCAAAGTCTTTAGTTTCGCTTCCTATTTTTGCGTAAAACACTAAGTGTAATAACACATCTCCTAATTCTTTTTTTACTTCGTTTAAATCGTTATCCAAAATAGCATCGCCTAACTCATACGTTTCCTCTATAGTTAAATGTCTAAGCGTTTCCATGGTTTGTTTCTTATCCCAAGGACATTGCTCGCGCAACTCGTCCATAATGGTTAATAATCTATCAAATGCTTTTAATTGGTCTGCTCTACTATTCATTTATTGAAATTTAATACGCGTTTAAATCTAAGCTAAAAGTACATAAAACAAAACATCCAGCAAATTGCTGGATGTTTTAATGTTTGTTGTTTTGTTAGTTTGTTGGATTATTCTTCTTCGTCTGTTGTAACAGGTTCAGAGAAATCTAACATATTGTTTTTATGTAATGCATTATACCATTGGATTACTTTTTTAATATCGCTTGCATAAACTCTATCCTCATCGTAATCTGGTAATACGTTAAAGAAATACTCTTCTAATTTATCTTTAGATTCTTTGTGTCCAATACTTGTTGGTCCACCATTTTCTTTATCTGAGATATTTTTAAATACTTGTTGTAAAGGTACTTCTTCTGATAATGTATAGATAGCTATTTCGCTTAATACACTAACATTTTGTTGAATACCAACAGATATTTTTTTATTATCTAATAAAGATTCTGCTAAGAATCCAGAACGTGTTTGCGTTACTAATTTATATAAACCTGGTTTTCCTGCTATTGCTAATACTTTATCTAAAGCCATAATATAATTTTAAAGGTTGCAAATATGAATTGTTTGGGATAGTTATGCAAATTTTTAACGCTTCTTTTTTAATAAAGGAAACTTCATTCTATAATCTACATTAATTTTTCCTTTTGAAATGTTAACTAAACGTCCTTTTATTAAACGTTTTTTTAATGATGATAGTTTATCTGTAAATAAAACACCTTCTATATGGTCGTACTCATGTTGAAAAACACGTGCTGCTAAGCCAGATAATTCCATTGTGTGCGTTTTAAAATCCTGGTCTTGAAACTGCACTTTAATGTTTGGTTTTCTAAACACATCTTCTCTAACGTCTGGAATACTTAAACAACCTTCGTTAAAAGCCCATTCGTCTCCAGATTCTTCTAAAATTACTGGGTTTATAAAGGTATGCTTAAAGGTTTTTAAAAATTCTTGTTCGTCTTCTGGTAAAGCGTCGTCGTCTGCAAATGGTGATGCATCTACTAAAAACAAACGTACGCTTTTACCAATTTGTGGTGCTGCTAATCCTACACCAGATGCGCCATACATAGTTTCGTACATATTTTCTATTAATGCACTTAAGTTTGGGTAATCTGGTGAAATTTCTTTAGCTACTTGTTTTAAAACAGGATCGCCATAGGCTACTACTGGTAATATCATGCTATTATTTTTTATGTATTGTAAAGGTAACTTTGTAATATAATGGTGGCACTAATTTCGTCTAAAAGTGCTTTATTTTGTCTTTGCTTTTTCTTTAATCCGCTATCTATCATGGTTTGAAACGCCATTTTAGATGTAAAACGCTCATCTACGCGTTTTATTGGCATATCTGGAAAAGCATTTTTTAATCGCCCAATAAATGGTAAGATTAAAGATTCGCTTTCGCTAGCTGTGTTATCCATTTGTTTTGGTTCGCCAACTAAAAAAAGCTCTACGCTTTCTTTTGCGCAATAGTCTTTTAGATAATCTACAACTTCCTTAGTTACAACGGTTGTTAGACCAGATGCTATTATTTGAAGCTCATCGGTTACTGCTAATCCAGTTCGTGCTTTTCCAAAATCTATTGCTAATATTCTAGCCATAATTTGTATTAATGCTTATTTTTAAACGCCTGCAAATTTAAGGTTTATATTCGTAATGCTTAAATATTATGCCAAATTATAAATTGAACTTATATTTGCGTTAGTGATTGAGCTATTGTTGGAGCTCTTTATTTTTTTTTGATTTATGAAAAAATAAAAGCGACTAGCGAAAGCACGACCTTTAGGTAACGCCATTATTATAGTTATTAGTGGTTAGTTTCTAAACGTTAGACTTTAGTTTGTAGTCTTTAAAAAGAAATAAAATTGATATTGCAATATAAAATTTATATATGAATAATTTACAACATATTATTGAAACTGCTTGGGATAACCGAAATTTATTAGAACAAACCGAAACGCAAGATGCCATTAGAAAAGTGGTGGATTTGTTGGATGAAGGAGAATTGCGTGTGGCTGAGCCTACGGATAATGGTTGGCAGGTTAATGAATGGGTTAAGAAAGCGGTTGTGATGTATTTTCCGATTCAGAAGATGGAAACTTTGGAAGCTGGGATTTTTGAATACCACGATAAAATTCCATTAAAACGTAATTACAAAGAAAAAGGAATTCGTGTGGTGCCAAATGCGGTTGCTAGACATGGCGCATATATTTCGGCTGGGACTATTTTAATGCCTAGTTATGTAAATATTGGTGCATATGTAGATGAAGGTACTATGGTAGATACTTGGGCTACTGTTGGTAGTTGTGCGCAAATTGGTAAAAATGTCCACCTTTCTGGTGGCGTTGGTATTGGTGGCGTTTTAGAGCCTTTACAAGCTTCTCCGGTAATTATTGAAGATGGCGCTTTTATTGGTTCACGTTGTATTGTTGTTGAAGGCGTACATATTGAAACTGAAGCGGTTTTAGGTGCTAATGTGGTTTTAACTATGAGTACCAAAATTATTGATGTTACTGGCGATAAACCTATTGAAATGAAAGGTCGCGTTCCTGCACGTTCTGTAGTGATTCCTGGTAGTTATACTAAAACATTTCCTGCTGGAGATTATAATGTGCCTTGTGCTTTAATTATTGGTAAACGTAAGGAAAGTACCAACAAAAAAACATCTCTAAACGATGCTTTACGTGAGCATAATGTAGCGGTTTAATTACTATGGAAAATTATAAAAAAAGCGTAATCTTACTTGTAAAAAGATTGCTGTATGCACTTGCTGCATACAGTGTTTTACGTGTGCTTTTTGTAGTTTTCCAATGGTCTAGTTTTAGCAATTTTGGTCTTAAAGCATTTTTAGGAGGCATGAGATTTGATTTATCTGTGTTATTTTACACCAATAGTCTTTTAATTTTAGCGCATACTATTCCTGGAAATTTTAAGTATTCTAAAGCTTATTCGGTTTTTACTAAATGGCTTTTTTATGTGGTAAACGTGTTATGTTTACTCACCAATTTTGTAGATTTTATTTATTACGAATTTACCGGAAAACGTAGCACTTACAGTTTAATTACTGCCAATGGAATGGAACAAGAAATTGCTGGTTTAATGCCTTCTTTTTTGTCGCGTTATTGGTATGTGTTTTTATTAGGAGTTGTATTTGCATTTCTTTATTATAAATTTATTCCTACTACAAAGTTTAAAACGTTTTTAATTAAAAAAGCCTCTATTAAATCTATTGCCAAGCAAATTGGTGTGTTTTTAATTTTTGCAGGCTGTATAATTTTAATTGGTCGCGGTGGTTTACAACGTAAGCCATTAAGACGTGTAGATGCTGTAAATTATGCTATGGCATCTAATACACCAATTGTTTTAAACACACCTTTTTGTGTCTTAAAAACATTAAATAGAAAAAAGGAATTACAACCTTTAAAGTTTTATAGCGATAAGCGTTTAAAAGAACTTTATAGTCCTGTTAAAAATTACACAGATAGTGTTACGTTTAAGAAGAAAAACGTTGTGGTTATTATTTTAGAGAGTTTTGGAGATGAAAACGTGAGTTTTTCTAACCCTAAATTTGGAAACACGCCTTTCTTAGACTCTTTAATTACAGAATCTTTATACTTTAAGAATGGGTTTGCAAATGGTCGTGTTTCGGCAGCTGCGCTACCATCGGTTATTTCTGGAATACCAAGTATTATTGGAGAGAATTATGTGACGTCTTCTTACGCTTTTAATAAAATTGAAAGCTTACCTATTCTACTAAAGAATGAAGGTTATCAAACATCGTTTTTTCATGGTGCATTTAATGGTAGTCAGAATTTTGATCAATATGCCACTATTGCTGGTTTTGATAAGTATTATGGTAAAGATGAATATCCGTTTGATGGCGATTACGATGGGAAATGGGGCATTTTTGACGAAGAGTTTTTACAATTTTTTAATACAGAATTAGGGACTTTTAAAGAACCTTTTATGTCTAGTATTTTTACAATTTCGTCGCACATTCCTTTTATAATGCCCGAAAAACATAAAGGCAAATTTGATAAAGGTAATACCATTTTTTACGAAACGGTTGGTTACACAGATTATGCCTTGAAACGCTTTTTTAAAGAAGCTAAAAAACAAGATTGGTATAAAAACACGTTGTTTGTTATTACTGCAGACCACTGCTCTATTGCAGAAAAAGGAATTTTTAATTCTATAATTCAGCAATACTCTATTCCTATATTATTTTTTGACCCACAAAATCCTAATTTAAAAGGTACAAAAGATATTAATTTACAACAAATAGATATTTTACCAAGTGTTTTAGATTACCTAAATTACAACAAGTCTTTTGTAAGTTACGGTAAAAGTTTTAACGATAATAACCATATTGTTATTAACTACATAAACAACATGTATCATGCTATTATAGACGATTATTACTTTGTTTTTGATGGCTCTAAAATTATAGAACTTTACAATTATAAAACCGATAATAACCTTTCTAAAAACATTGTAAAACAAGAACCTGAATTAATTATTAGATTAGAAAACCAATTAAAACCTTATATTCAATCTTTTAATAAAAATCTAATTAACAACAGCTTAACTATAGACAACCAATGAGAATTCTTGTGATACAACAAAAAATGATTGGCGATGTCTTAACAAGCAGCATCTTATTAGAGCAGTTGCGTAAAGTTTATCCAGAAGCCACATTGGACTACCTAATAAACAGCCATACTGCGCCAGTTGTAGAACATAATCCAAACATAGACCACTTAATTCTTTATAGTAAAACCGAAGAAAATAGTAAAAAAGCACTTCTAGATTTTGCTAAAAAAACCGCTTTAAATAATTACGATATTGTTATAGATGTGTATTCTAAAATATCTAGCAATATTATTTCTTATTTAAGTAAAGCTGAAGTAAAAATATCTTACCACAAATGGTACACGTCATGGATTTACAACCATAATATTAAAAGACATTTACCAACCGAAGGTTTATTAAACTTAGCCATAAAAAACAGATTACTATTATTAAACCCTTTAGGGATTACTGAAACGCATGCAGTTCCAAAAATTTATTTAACTACTGAAGAGATTGAAGCTAGTAAAACCATTTTAGTTGAAAACCAACTAGATTTTAACTTACCTATTTACATGATTGGTATTTTAGGAAGTGGTATTAAAAAAACCTATCCGTTTGATTATATGGCAAAGCTTTTAGACCAAATTGTGGTGCAAACTAATGGACAGTTATTGTTTAATTACATTCCTAACCAAATTGAAGATGTTAAACAAATTTACAGCTTATGTAACACAGAAACTAAAAAGCATATTTATTTAGATATCTTTGGAAAAAGCTTACGCGAATTTTTAGCTTTAACGCACCATTGCACTGCGTTAATTGGAAATGAAGGTGGCGCAATTAATATGGCTAAAGCGCTAGATATTCCTACTTTTACTATATTTTCTCCTTGGATTGATAAAGCCACGTGGAGTTTATTTGAAAACGAAAGAAATGTTTCTATTCATTTAAATGAAGTAAAGTCAGAATTATATAAATCTATTGAAGAAAAACAATTAAAACATCAGGCTTTAGAGTTTTACAAAGCTTTTAAACCTGAATATATTAAACCAAGTCTTAATCAGTTTTTAACGACTTATAATTAGTAGCATGATAAAATTATCGGCAGTTATTATTACTTACAATGAAGAAGAGCATTTAGACAAATGCTTAACCTCTTTGGTTGGTATTGCAGATGAGATTATTGTAGTAGATTCTTTTTCTACAGATAAAACCGAAGCTATTTGTAAAGCGCATAAAGTCACTTTTTTACAACATAAATTTGAAGGTTATATAGAACAGAAAAACTACGCTGTTAATCTAGCTAACCACGATTATATTTTATCTCTAGATGGCGATGAAGCTTTAAACGAAGATTTAAAAACATCTATTTTAAATGTAAAATCTAATTGGCAGTTTGATGGTTATTACTCTAATAGGTTAAATAACTATTGCGGACAATGGATTAAACATTCCGATTGGTATCCGGACAGAAAATTACGATTGTTTAAAAAAGGAAGCGGCGAATGGAAAGGCATTAATCCACATGATTGTTATACATTAAAGCCTGGAATTAAAAGTGGCTTTTTAAAAGGCGATTTACTACATTACATTTATAGAGATTACCAAGAACACAACCAAAAGGTAGAAAACTTCTCTACTATTGCTGCCAACTCCTATTTTAAATTGGGAAAAAAACCGTCTATATTAAAAATAATTTACAGACCAACTTGGGCATTTTTTAAAGCCTATTTTTTAAGGTTAGGATTTTTAGATGGCTTAAACGGATTGATAATTTGCGTACAGACCTATAATGTCACTTTTCTTAAGTATATTAAGTTGTACCAACTTTGGAAGAAAAAATAATTACTTCTTCCAGAATTTAAGTTTCTTTTTTAACCTGCGTTTTCTGTGAAATTTTTCTTGAAACTCGTTAGTATATTGCCACATTAAGTTAAATACTTTGTCTTTATCTGCGTTTATACATTTGGCATATTCATCGCTCATAACTTCAACCATAGATTTGTGTATGGTTAATTTAGCAAAGTTTTTTATGCGTTCTTCAAAAGATAATTCGCCAAAATTCATTCTATTTAAATCGACTAAATAAAATTTATAATCGCCGTTATTATATTCAATTAAAGTATTTCCTGGAGAATGGTCTAAAAAGTTAACTTGATTCTCATGAAGATTAAACGTGAAACGCGTAAAAGCTCTTAAAATAGCTTCGTAGTTTGGGATATTGAAATCTGTAGTTAATTCTCTATAAGTAATTTCGCAATCTAAATGCTCGCTTAAATAGTAACTTTTTCCGAAGAAAAAAAGACTTTTAAACTCGTAAAACGCAACAGGTTGTGGCGTTTCAATATTTAATTCTTGTAGTTTATTAGCATACTCAAAAGAACGTTGCGCTTTACTTTTTCTAAAAAAACGATACGCTATTTTGTTAACTACATTAGGGATTTTAAACGATTTTGCATTTATAGTTTTATCTTTAATAGAAATTAGTTTTAAACTATTTCTATCTTGATTTCCGTAATCCTCGCCTCTAGTCTCAAAATTTAAAATAAATTGGTCTAGTTGTTCAATTTCGGACTGATATAACTTATGCACTATGCGTTTCATACTTCAAAATTACAATTAATTAAATATATTTAGAATAAGAATGCTTTAATTATTTTAGATTTATTTAATTTGCTAAAACACTTGTTATGCCTAACGTTTTTCTAGAATCTCATAATATTGACAACCAATTCTTTGGTTTTGGTCAGTTTAACAAGCATTTAATTTTAGCGCTTCATAAAGAATTAGATACGTTAAAGGCTAATGATATTGAGCTTACAGTTACTAGTAAACGTATAGCATCGTTTGAAGCTGCGGTTTTAAAAGATTTTAAATTCAAAGCTTATAACTCCTTTCAAAGAAAGCCACTTTTCAGAATAAAAAAGAAATACCAATTATGGCATTCTTTAAATCAGAATACTAAAGTGGAACCTTTTTTTAATATACCATATTTATTAACGGTCCACGATGTTAATTTCATGGAAGAAATTAAAGGAAAGCAACTTGAAAAACGTGCTAAAAGATTCAACAAAAAATTAGAGAGAAGTCAAGCTATTACTTACATCTCTAATTATGCTAAAGACATGACGCATAAATATTTTAATGTGCCTATTGTTCCAGAATTTGTTATTTATAATGGTAGCGCAAAAATTGCCCATTTATTACAAGACCATTATCTACCAGAAGTTATCCCAAATAAACCTTATTTATTTTTTATAGGCGAGTTTCTTGAAAAGAAAAACATACATACGCTAATAGAAATGATGCCTTATTTAAAAGGTTATAACTTAGTTTTAGCGGGAAAAAACACCACAGATTACGCTAATAAATGTAGAACGCTAATAAGTACTTTAGGTTTAGAAAACCAAGTTCATGTTGTTGGAAAAATAAGCGAAGAAGCTAAATGGTATTACTACAAACATTGCAGTGCATTTGTGTTTCCTAGTTTAAGAGAAGGTTTTGGTTTGCCACCAATAGAAGCTATGCAATTTGGTACACCTGTAATACTATCTAATAAAAGTGCTTTACCAGAAGTTGGTGGTGATTTAGCAAATTATTGGACCAATTTTGAACCAGAATATATGGCTAAAATAGTTGAAGAAAGCATAAATTCTTTTACTCCAGAGAAAGAAAAAGCGTTAATAAATTATTCTAATACCTTTTCTTGGGAAACTACAGCCAAAGCGTATATAGACGTTTATAAAAGTTTGTTATTTAAATAGAAACTTAAACCATTGCCCAAAATTCTTACCTAGAATATGCAGTTTAGATGGCATAATTTCTTCTAAATTAATGTGTTTTCTAATCTCTTCTACGGTTTGACCTTGGGAGAATTCCAAATGTTTCCATTTTTCTGGCTCTATATAGAAAAAATCTTCGCGTTGTTTATAGTTAGATTTATTGGTTGTACGCCATTTTTCTAAAAATGCTTCTTTGTCTTGCACTTCTATATTATGTCCCCAATTATCTAATTTAAGTGTTAACTGTTCTTCGGTTCTAGCAATACTTTCGTGAAGTAAAATATTTTGTGTATAAATAATACGTTTTCTAGTATTTCTAGCCACTTTATAATTAGGATAATTTGTTGCCATTACGCCTCTAGTAGCTTCTTTAACAAACAAAATCCCGCCATCTACATGTTTGTATAAGTTAATTAAATACGCTGCAATTTGGATGTTATTTTTTTCTGGATTATCTAAAAATGCATCGTATTTTCTTAAATCTCTAACATATTTTTCGAAGTCTAAAAAATACTCGTCACTATCTACTTGTACTAACCAGTTACCAATTCCCATTTTTAGAGATAACATGTGTCTTTCTCTATTATCGTTTTCTATAGCAATTAGACTAGCATCGTAAAAATCGTCTTTATAAATTTCAATTTTATTATCAACATCAAAAGTTTCTAACCATACAAAAAACTCAGGATCAATTTCAAAACGTTCTCCAGACCAAGTTCTTTGTTTGTAATCCATTGCAATAAAAATTCTATCGGCAGCTTTATACACAGGCGGAATAGATTTTTTTAGTTTTTCATAATCATAAGATAATAAAAAACCTACATGTATTTTTTTCATTTTGAAATGGATATTATTTAGATATGCATCAAAAATAGTAAACTCAATTAGATTATATTACTTTTGTATAAAATTAAATTATGCCTCAGAAAATTACAGTCGTAAGTTTTGATCATTGGAATTATGATAAACATATTGTTTCTACTCTAAATAAATTGAGTCATAATAGTCATCACATTAAAATTGATGGCTATCAACATGCAAGTTTTATAGATAAGATTACAAATACGATAAGTAAACTTTTTACAGGTAAGAATTTAAAAAAAATTAGAAGACAACAATATATAATAGACGAACTAGATAAACTTGGGATTCAAAATCAAATATTGGTTATTAATCCTGAAGTGATCGATTTAAAATTTCATTTAGAAATTAAAAAAAGAACCTCTAAATATATTGCTTATTTATACGATAGTACCGAAAGACATCCTGTAACTCATTTATTGAATAATATTTTTGATGAAATTTATTCTTTTGATAAAAAAGACATTAAAACGTACGGTTTTAAAGAAACGTCCAATTATATTTATTTACCAAATCAAACAGAAAAAAAACAAACTAGTTTTGAGGCTGTTTATGTTGGTTCTTGCGATGATAGGTTCCCAGAACTTTTAGAATTAGCAAAAAAACTAAAATCTAAAAACGTTAACTATAAATTTAAAATTATTGGTAAACCAAAGCAAATTAATCCTTTAAAGGATTTATATGGTGACTTTATAGATTTTGATAGTACTAAATTAAATCAAAAAGAACTTTTAGACTTCTACAATTCTTCTAAAGTAATAGTAGACTTAATTAGAGATAAACAAACCGGCTTAAGTTTTAGATTTTTTGAAGCTTTAGCTTTAAATAAAAAAATAATAACAAATAATAAAAGTGTTATAAATTATAGCTTTTTTAGTAAAGACAATATTACTTTCCTAGAAGAAATACCTGATGACTTTTTTACTAAGAACTATAAACCAATAACTAAAGAAATATATTACAATTACACCATTGAGAATTGGGTGAAAACAATTTTTAATTTATAAAAAGAAAAAATGATTCATACACTTATAATTTGGAATAAAGGTCTTGATCAAAAGAATTTCATTTTAAATGATATTGATACTAATTTCAACATTTTAAATGTTTTTAATATTAATTGGAAGAAAGAATATTTTCATATTAATCTAAAAAGGTTCTACTCGCATTCACAATATTTTAGAAGTCTAAGTAGTTTTAATAAAATTATTTCAAAAAAAATAAAGCACTGTGGAGATGGAAACTTTATTTTAATAGTTTTTGAAGATAAAAATCCAAAATTAACAAAACGAGAAACAACATCTGGTACAAGTACAGTAAATACAAATGTTTTTGATAGAAAAACTACATATAGAGATTTAACTGGTGGAGGCCATAAAATACACTCATCTGATAATGCTTTTGAAACCAATAAAGACTTAGTTTTACTTTTTGGCCTAACAACAGAAGAGTTTATAGAAATTAATTCTAAAAGAGAAGTTAAAATAATAAATAGTAATAGAAATATTACAGGTGTCCCTTTTTGGAAAAATGTTAATGAATTATTTAAAGTATTGAATAACTCAATAGACTACGTAGTTCTTAGAAATTTTGACTGTTTGCCTAACGAATATAATGTTAAAGGACATGGAGATATTGATGTATTAGTAGAAAACTTAAATTACATGTCTTACCTTACTGGAGCAAAAAAAATGTCTCCAAAATCAAGTTATAGATGTAATTATACAATTAATATTGATAATGAATCTGTACCATTTGACTTTAGGTTTTTAGGAGATAATTATTATGATGTAGAATGGGAAAAGAATATATTATTTACAAAAGAATTAGTTAAAAACACCTTTTTCACACCAAATAATGAAAATCATTTTTTTTCTTTACTATATCATGCAGTAATACACAAACCAAAAATTGGTAAAGATTACATTGAAAAATTAAAACAAATAAATAAAAATTACATTTCTAATTTTAACAATCTTAATAACGAAAAAGAATACAGTTTAGCATTAAGTACTTTTTTAGAAAAAAACAATTATAACTTCACAACTCCATTAGATAAATCTGTTTTTATAAACTCAAAAAACACATGTTACACGGAATATAGTGAACTTAGCTTTAATAAATACAGGAATTTTGTTAGCCAATCTATTATTGAATTTAATGACACAAAAATAGCCACACAAGTTTTTAGATATAATGGAGCTTATATAAAAAAGGCCAACCAACCTATAGTTAAAAATGAAGAAATTTATTTAAATGCACTAAGTAATTCTCGTTTTTTTCCTAAAATTTTAAAAACTAACAACTTTAACCTAGATGCAGAAGTATATATTTCAGAAATTAATGGCTTATTACTATCTAATGTAAAAAAATCCCCTAAATTTTGGAAAAAAAGACATGTAACAAACACAATAATCTCATTTATTGACATTTTAATAGACTTAACTGAAAACAATGTATTGCATAGAGATGTTAGACCCGAAAATATTATTTTAGAAAAACAAAATAAATTATATACTCCCGTATTATTTGATTTTGGTTGGGCAACATCAATAGGTAATCTAAATCAAACTTATCCAGAAGGATTAGGTTATAAACATAAATATAAAGAAGGTGAGTTTTCAGACGCATACTCAATCGCGAAATGCCTTGAAACTGAATTTCCACGTTTTAGTTTCATAAAGCCAATAATTAAACCATTACAAAACATTAAACCAAATAACTACAAAAACAAAAATGATGTTTTGCTAGAATTAAAGAAAATTAAAATTGATTCAAAAAATATAAAATTTTCAAATTCTGATAAATTAAAATTAGTTGCCAAACGAATTAAAACTTGGTTTAAAAAAATATAAAAAACATTTATTACTAAAAGTTACAATCGCTAATTAAAAGCAAATCATGGAAAAGGAAACTATAGCTGAAGTTGTCACCGTTTTAAAACAAGGCGGACTTATTTTATACCCAACAGATACAGTTTGGGGTATTGGTTGCGATGCTACTAACGCAAATGCCGTCAGAAAAGTTTATAACTTAAAAAAGCGTCAAGATTCTAAAGCCTTAATTTGCTTGGTTAATAACTACAGTATGTTAGAAAAGCATATAGACAACGTGCCAAATATAGCTTATACCATACTAGATATAGCAGATAAACCAACAACCGTAATTTATGATGCTCCTGCTGGTGTAGCAGAAAATCTTGTTGCAGAAGATAATACTTTAGCTATTAGAATTGTTAAACATTCATTTTGCGAAAAAATAATAAAATATTTAGGCAGGCCCATAGTTTCAACTTCTGCTAATATTAGCGGTAGACCTACACCAAAATCCTTTAAAGAAATTGATGATGCTTTTATAAAAGGTGTAGATTATGTCGTAAATTTGCCAAGTAATAACAACACTAAACCATCTACAATTATTAAATTAAGTAGTAAAGGTGAGGTTAAAATTATACGCGAATAGCAAATTAATTAAGTCCTAAATTCTTAATTAATTACCAAGTTATATCTTAGTCCATGAATTACAGACAAGCATTACAACATCCCGTTTTTGAAATCATCTCTAAAGCATCTAACAACCTAAATTTAGAAAGTTATGTTATTGGAGGATTTGTACGTGACTATTTATTACAACGCGGACAAGCAAAAGATATAGATGTTGTTGCAGTTGGAAGCGGTATAGTTTTAGCCAAAGAAGTCTCTAAGTTATTACCAAACCAACCCAAAGTGCAAGTATTTAAGACTTACGGTACAGCAATGCTTAAATACAAAGACATAGAAATTGAATTTGTTGGTGCTAGAAAAGAATCTTATAACTTAGATAGCAGAAACCCTGTAGTTGAAAACGGAACACTAGAAGACGATCAAAACCGAAGAGACTTTACCATAAACGCTTTAGCTTTAAGCTTAAACACTTCTAATTACGGAGATTTATTAGACCCCTTTAATGGCGTAACAGACTTAAATAACTGCATAATAAAAACACCTTTAAATCCAGACATTACATATAGTGATGACCCTTTACGAATGCTTCGTGCAATTCGTTTTGCAACTCAACTTAATTTTAAAATAGAACACACCTCTTTAGATTCTATTTCAAGAAACTCAGAACGAATTAAAATTATTACTAACGAGCGCGTTGTTGTAGAATTAAATAAAATATTAGAAAGTAAAATACCATCTATTGGCTTTCTTCATTTAGAACAAACTGGATTATTAGACTATATTTTACCCGAATTAACAGCTCTAAAAGGTATTGATGAAGTTGAAGGTCAAAAACATAAAGACAACTTTTATCATACTTTAGAAGTTGTGGATAACATAGCAAAACATACAGATAATTTATGGCTACGTTGGGCTGCATTATTACACGATATTGGTAAAGCACCAACTAAAAGGTTTAGCAAAAAAGTAGGCTGGACGTTTCACGGACATGAATTTGAAGGTTCCAAAATGGTTTATCACTTATTTAAGCGTTTAAAAATGCCTTTAAATGATAAGATGAAATTTACCCAAAAAATGGTATACATGAGCTCTAGACCAATTGTTCTAGCTCAAGATATTGTAACCGATTCTGCGGTAAGACGTTTGGTTTTTGATGCTGGTGATTATGTGGATGATTTAATGACGCTTTGCGAAGCAGATATTACCACAAAAAACCCAAAGAAATTTAATAAATACCACAACAACTTTAAGATTGTTAGAGAAAAAATTATTGAAGTTGAAGAAAAAGATCATGTTAGAAATTTTCAGCCACCAGTTTCGGGTGAAGAAATTATGAAAACATTTAATCTTAAACCTTCAAAAGAAATTGGTATGATTAAAGAAACCATTAAAGAAGCTATTTTAGATGGTAAAATCCCTAACGAGCATGATGCTGCTTTCCAACTTATGTTAGAAAAAGGAAAAAAATTAGGTTTAACAGCTGTTTTATAAAACAAATTATATGAAAAATAGTTTCAGAAATTTAGCAAAAGCCTCGCTTGTTTGTGTTTACCTTATTATAATTGCTGGAGCTGTAGTAAGAATGACAGGTTCTGGAATGGGTTGCCCAGATTGGCCAAAATGTTTTGGTTATTATGTTCCTCCTTCAGATGAAAAGGATATTGTTTTTAAACCTAATCATAATTATCAAGAAGGTATTATTATAGTAAATAATGAAGAGTTATTAGTTGCAAAAAAAACGTTTAAATCATCTAACAGCTTAAATCCTTCTAATTGGGATACATACACAGCACACGATTATGCTAAATACAATCCAACACATACTTGGATAGAATATATAAATAGATTAGCAACAGTAGTGGCAGGAATACCAATATTAATTATGTTCTTTGTATCATTTTTATTTTGGCACAAAAGTAAATTGATTCCAATTTTAGCCACATTAACTATTTTAGGTATGGGCTTTCAAGCTTGGTTAGGTAAAACTGTAGTAGACTCAAATTTATCGCCATACAAAATCACCATTCATATGGTTATGGCATTGGCTATAGTAGCATGTATTTTAATAATAATATATATATCTAAAACCAATTATAAATTACAAAAATTTGATACTAAATTTAGAAATGTATTAATTGGAGGAATAATTTTAAGTCTAATTCAAATAGTTATTGGTTCTCAAGTTAGACAAGATGTAGATCAACAAATAAAATTAGTTGGAGAAGTTAAAGAATTGTGGTTAAATAATCCAGATCTTAAATTTTATATTCATAGATCATTTTCAATTTTAGTATTTTTATTAAATGCCTGGTTATTTTTTTATAACAGAAAACTAATACTTGGATACAATAAAATTAAATTAGTACTAGTTTGTATTGGTATAGAAATATTTACTGGAATAGCTATGTATTATTTTAATTTCCCATTTTTATCTCAACCAATACATCTAGTAATAGCTTCTATTATGGTTGGAATACAGTTTTATATTTTACTTGAAGCTTATAGTAAAGCTAACAAAATTGCATAACTTTGCATTAGAATTAAGAAGACATGATTTACAGATTCAGAATTATTTTAGATAACGATACAAAAGAAGATATCTTTAGAGATTTGGAAATAAAAAGTACAGATACTTTAGAAGATTTACATAATAGTATTACCCAAGCTTTTGGTTTTGATGGTACAGAAATGGCCTCTTTTTATATTAGTGACGATGAATGGAATCAAGGCGAAGAAATTTCTTTATTTGATTTAAGCGAAGGTATGATAAGCACTCGTTTAATGAACGAATCTCCTCTAGACGATACTGTAAGTGTTAAGCAAACTAAACTTATTTACGTTTACGATTTTCTAACCATGTGGACATTTTTTGTAGAACTTGCTGAAATTGTAGATGAAGTTGAAGGCGTAGATTATCCCAACTTAATGTTTGTTCACGGACAAATTCCAGATACTGCTCCAGAACTTGTTTTTGAAGCTGATAAAAACGAGTTTGAAGAAGATGAAGAATTTGATGACGATTTTGATATTAACGATTACGACAATTTAGATTTCAATGAAAACTGGAACTAAATAAAATTTAATACTTATATAAAAAGGCTCAATAGGAAACTATTGAGCCTTTTTATTATTTGTCTTTACAATAAAGGGGCCCATAATCTAGAATAGGCTTCTTTTAATTTATCTATGGTTTTACGATGTCTCCAGGAGCTTGGATCCATAATAATAGAATTGTCTAGGTCTTTCATAAACTGACTTCTCATCTGCTCTCCTATTTTGGTGTCGTAAACCAAAGCATTTATTTCAAAATTAATATTGAAACTTCTATAATCCATATTAGATGTTCCAATAGTAGAAAATACCCCATCTACAACCATAGTTTTAGCATGTATAAATCCTTTGGTATATCTATAAACTTCTACATTGGCATTAAATAATTGTTCTATGTAAGAGTTTGTTGCATATTTAGCAACCCAAGAATCAGACTTATCGGGAATTAATAATTTTATATCTACACCACTTTTAGAAGCTACTTGCATAGCTGTAATAATTTGATCGTTTGGAATAAAATAAGGTGTTATAATATAAACGTAATCTTCAGCAGTTGTAATGGCATAAAAAATAGCTTCCATTATATTAGCCCAATCTGTATCTGGACCACTTGCTGCTATTTGTATTGGTAGATAATTTGACGTTGTTGGATGTGAAAAATAAGTATCTTCAATATCTAAAAACGAATCCGACACAAAGTTCCAATTAGTAATAAACTGCAATTGAAGTGTAAACAAACATTCTCCCGTTAACCTTAAATGCGTATCTCTCCAATAGCCTTTAGAGTTGTTATTATTTAAATAATTATCAGAAATATTAATTCCACCTAAATAACCAACTTCGCCATCTATAATAGCTATTTTTCTATGGTTTCTATAATTCATTCGTCCTGTAAACTTGGGGAATAACACAGGCATAAATGAGTAAAACTCTACTCCAGAATTAGTTAGTTTAGATTTCATTTTAGAAGTTATCTTACTTCCAACATCATCAATACTTAATCTAACTTTAACACCTTCATTTGCTTTTTCGCATAAAATATTTAAAAATTCGGTACCAACTACATCATCTATAATAATATAATATTCAACATGAATATGTTTTGTAGCAGCTCTTAAATCTTCAAATAAAAGCTTAAACTTATCATCACCATTAATTATAATTTCAATATTATTATTAACGGTTAAAGGTGTTTTATCATTCTGTTTTAGAAGCTTAATTAGTTTAATTTTCGCGTCTAATTTATACTCTAATTTTTCGTATTGAGAGGCGTTTAACTTTAACGTTTTATTTATAGACTTAACAACAGAATCGTTTAAAACGCCTTTTCTATTAAAAATTTTATTCTTTCTATATTCTTGCCCAAAAAGGTAATAAACAATTAGTCCAAAATAAGGTAACAAAAGCAATACAATAATGTATGCTATAGTTTTAGTTGGATTAATTCGTTTAAAAAAAATGGTTGTTAAAGCCGATACTACTAAAATGTAATTTAAAATTATGGCTAATAACCAGAAGTTTTGATGGACAAAGTCTAACATTAGTTCTTGTAAGTACCTTTAACAGGAAGATCTATTCTATACAGTTTCCTAGATTTATTATTTAAATGTGGTTCTCTTAGCCAAGGATTGTGTAATTTTAAAATCTTGTAATTAATACCTTGATCTTTTGCAAATGATGCAAAATCTGAAACAGCTGTATCAATTTTTATAGAAGTGGTTTCTATATTTTTATATAAATCTTTAGTTCTAAAATTAAAGCCATATTTATCTGGATGAGACATAATTTCTTTTAATGCTACAATTCTAAACATATATCTTCCTGTTTCTTGACCTAAAAGTAAATCGTAATAACTAGTTACTTGTTGCTCTTTTAAACGTATAGAAATCCCAGCATTTCCAGCATTGTAAGCTGCTGCTGCTGCTGTCCAACTTCCTAAGTTGTCTTTTGCCGCTTTTAAATATTTACATGCTACACGAGTTGCTTTTTCTAAATGGTAACGCTCGTCTACATTATTGTTTACTTCTAATCCATATTCTCTACCAGTAGTTTTCATAATTTGCCAAAATCCACTTGCTCCTGCTGGAGAAACAACATTTTGCAATCCTGATTCTATAACAGCTAGATATTTAAAATCGTCTGGAACACCATATTCTTTTAGAATTGGTTCTATAACTGGAAAGTATTTGTGCGCTCTTTTAAAAAGTAAAATCCCATTAGATTGCCAATACGTATTTACTAACAATTCACGATCCATACGCTCATAAATATCAGGATTTTCTAAAGGCATTTTTTCGCCTGCAAAATCAAGATATTCTGGAACTTGTAACGCGTAAACATTATAGTCATTTATCATTTGTTTTTCAACAAACTCGTCTGTTGGTGGTTCTTGTAATGCATTTATAGACACTAAAACAACCGTTAGTAAACCAATAAATAGCAATCCTTTTTTTATCAACGTCATCTTCTTATATTTTTGTTTAAAATTAATAGAAATTTGTCACAATAGCCTTATTACCCAAGGATAATTTTTGGTAAATTTTCGTTAAACCATTTATATTTATAAATAATCATAACATGGGTTCCTTTTGGAATTGAGATGTAATTTTTTATATTTCCTACAGGAAAAACGGCATCCATTTCGCCATGAATATGCACACAATTTGGTAATGGCACTTTTTGTTTCCAACACACCATTTCTTTAATTGCCCAATCTAAATAACGTTTATCACTAACGGACAAGTATTTTTGATATAATTCTGCACGTTTATTTAATGTATTTCCTAAAGCAAATTTGGATAAAATCTTTACGTTCTTAGCTAATTGCGTTGGCAGAAACCTATACGCTTTGGTTTTTCTTAATAAATGCAAACGTTTTGGCATTTCGTGCTTAGTCTTTACTGTTGAAACAATTATTAATCTACGCAAATCTAAAAACTGACTCATTTCTTGAACCAAAACACCACCAAAAGATACACCTAATAAAACCGACTTAGGCTGAGTTACTTTTTCGCTCATGCGTTTAGCATAGGCTTTTAACGTTTCGTCTACCAAAGGAATCTCCCATTCTAGCCAATGAATTTTAAACTGATTTTCTGGCAGCTTAATATTTTCAAATATTAAAGGATTTGCTGCCATTCCTGGCATTAAATATACATGTATGAGTTCCTGATTCATAACTAATTAGCCGAGTAAGAATAGTTAATGCTGTTTTTTTTTCGTAAATTTACCATACTAATATATTAAATACTATAATTTTTAACCGAATGATTTGTATTTAATTGAAATAAAATATAATGATTAATAACGACGCTATTGTAGATAATGAATTTTTACGTCAGTTTGAATATACTCAAGAAGAACAATTAGCAACCATAGAATACTCTTTACAAGACCGCAAAATATTTTTAACAAAATTAAATGTTCCTGAGGACATAACATCTGATGAATTTGAATACGATTTTATTAAAGCTATTTTAGATAGAATTAAAGAAAACGAGAGTTTAAGTGTGATGCCAACACATCCAACCATAGTAAAGTTTATTAGAAAAAATAGACTATATAAATCTATGCTACCTGTTGGTGTTAGGATATAGACGTTAAACAAAAAAAGCCTCAAATTATGTTTACAATTTGAGACTTTTTTTTGTTTACACTAAATTTATAGAACTTTTAAACTAATTATTTTACTATAAAAACTCAAATCTAACTAAACCATCTTCATCTATTTTTGTAAGACTTACATTATGAATGGTATTTACTAACTCTGGATTCCATGGTGCTTTTACTTTTACGTAGTTTTCTGTAAAACCATGAATGTAACCTTCTTTATTTTCGCCTTCAAAGAGCACACTTCTCTTACTGCCTAATTGACTTTCATAAAAAGCACGACGCAACTTAACACTTAAACCACGTAACATTTTACTACGTTTTGTTCTAACGTTTTTAGGTACTACGTTTTCAAAACTTGCAGCTTCTGTATTATCGCGTTCTGAGTAAGTAAACACGTGTAAATACGATATATCTAGACTATTTAGAAAGTTATAAGTTTCTAAGAAATGCTCATCGGTTTCTCCTGGAAATCCTACAATAACATCTACACCAATGCAAGCATGAGGCATAACTTCTTTTATTTTAGCCACGCGATCTACGTATAATTCACGCATGTATCTCCGCTTCATTAACTTTAAAATATCGTTATGTCCGCTTTGTAATGGTATATGAAAATGTGGTACAAATGCACGCGATTTACTTACCACATCTATAGTTTCGTTTTTTAATAAGTTAGGTTCTATAGAAGATATTCTTAAACGTTCTATACCTTCAACTTTATCTAATTCTTGAACTAACTCTAAAAATGTATGCTCGTGTTTTTTATTACCAAACTCACCTTTTCCGTAGTCTCCAATATTTACACCTGTTAAAACAATTTCTTTTATGTTTTTAGCCGAAATTTCTTCAGCATTTTTAACCACATTGGCTAATTCATCGCTTCTAGAAATTCCTCTTGCCAATGGAATAGTACAATAAGTACATTTATAATCGCAACCATCTTGAACTTTAAGAAATGCACGTGTTCTGTCGCCTATAGAATAACTTCCAACGTAAAAATCGGCTTCATCTATATCGCAAGAATGGACTTCGCCCATATCGTTTTTAGACAAATCGTTGATGTAATCTGTAATTTTAAATTTTTCGGTAGCACCTAAAACCAAATCAACACCATTAACATCTGCTAATTCTTGCGGTTTTAATTGTGCATAACAACCAACAGCAGCAACAAAAGCTTCTGGATTAGATTTCTGAGCTTGTTTTACTACAGATTTAAAACGTTTATCGGCATTTTCAGTTACAGAACATGTATTAATCACATAAATATCTGCTTTTTCAGAGAAATCTACGCGCGAAAATCCTTCATCTTTAAAATTTCTTGAAATAGTTGATGTTTCCGAAAAATTCAGTTTACAACCTAAAGTATAAAATGCGACTTTTTTTTGTTCCATATATAGTTTTCATAAAAGCTAAATCTTGTTTTAAGGCTTTTATTTCTTGGTTTTCAGTTTTATAAAGTGCAAATTTACGTAATACTTTTAAACCATAAATTATTAAGACAATTTATGCGTGTTTAATTTTCTACTATGACATTAAAAGAACAACGCATTAATGAGGTTAAAACCTTTTTAATTAATAAAGATTTAGTCCTTGGTTACAGAAAACTAATGGATTGTGGTATTGATACGCAAGATTTAAATATTTTTAATGCTTTAATTGAATTAACGTCTTGGAAGGAAGACAATCCAACTGAAGAAGCGCTAATTATTGAAAAATCTTTAGCCATTTTAAATACCATTGCTTCTACTCCAATTAATGAGTTTAAAAATAATGAACCCATAATTTCTTGCAGTAATCTTGAAAAAAGTTACGGTAAAAACAGATTTAAACTTGGTCCAATTAGTTTAAATATAAAAAAGGGACAAGTGTATGGTTTGGTTGGTGAAAATGGAAACGGAAAAACCACTTTACTTAGAATTTTAGCTAAAGAACTAAGCTATAACTCTGGTGAGGTAACCTATAATTTTAATTCCGATTTAAAAAACAACTATAATTTAAGGTCAAAACTAGTTTATATTCCACAACGTACCGAAAAATGGTATGGTAGTTTAAAAGACAATTTAAAATTTGTACTTTCTAGTTATGGTGTTCCTGAAAACGAAAATGAAACACGTGTTTTAATGATGATTGCCCGAATGGGTTTATGGAATTATAAACATTTAAAATGGAGCGAATTATCTTCTGGATATAAAATGCGTTTTGAATTGGCGCGCACATTATTACGCCAACCAGAAGTCCTGTTGTTAGACGAACCTTTGGCTAATTTAGATGTCTTAGCACAACAAGTAATTTTAGAAGATTTAAAATCTATTTGTAATTCTTTAAGTCATCCAATTGCTTTAATTTTAAGTTCGCAACAACTTTACGAAGTAGAAAAAATGTCTGACAATGTTATTTTCTTAAAAAACGGACAATACAAAGACAACAACACTAAAACAGTAGAAACCGAAACCAAACAACTTATTATTGAATTAGATAGCGATGCAGAAAGACACGTTTTAGAAGGTGCATTTTCTTCGCTTCAGCTTGAAAAACTAGTTTATAATGGTGGAATTTACATTGGGTATTTTAATGAGAACACAACGTTTTCTTCAATTTTAAAAACGTTAGGCGAACAACAAATACACGTTACTTACATTAGAGATATTTCATCTTCTACACGTAGATTCTTTGTTTAAAACAGCTATTTATATGACTTCATTTATAAAAAACATTAATACTTATTTAGTTGAACGCTATCCAAACATTTGGAATACCAGATTATTTTGGGTAATTGGCGCAAGTTTAATTATACATTTTTTATTTTTCTTACTTGGTTATATTGCCTTAAATAATCCCGAAAGTTTGCATCGCTATCGCGCCGAAGATGTTTTTTTTAATAGTGGTGCAGTATTTTTTAGTGTAATTCTATCCATTTTAATCTTTGTAATTTGGTTAGTGTATCTCTTAAAAAACAATGCTTTTAAAGCCTTTTACCCAACAAAACAGAAAGACTTATTTATTCAGTTTTGCTGCTATTTTATAAGCATCTTTTTTTGCACCTCTTTTTTCTTATCGTATTCTGCTGGATTAAAAACATACATAAACACAACGTATCCAGATAACGTTATGGTAGAACATATTACCACAGCTAATGATGCTGCCTTATTCTTATCGCACAGCTTAAGCAATTATACCATTGATAATAAGCGTTATCCAGACTTTTACTTTGATAATTTTTGTGAGACAAACCATAATTTTATAGACTACAAAGAAACATATTATTCTACTTTTGAGTTTGATTATCAGTTTTATAGTGTAAAAAGTATTGATTACAAAAACACAAACTTAAGAGGTCAAGATGTAGATGGTTTTATATATAAAAAACAAAAAGACTCTGTAACTTATACTTACTTTTTTAAAGATATTGTAATTGAAGCTAAGCCCTATATTAAAACCCTAAAACCTAGTTATTATAATTATTCTGAAACGTTTTATAACAACACAGATTTTAATGATTATTATAATGGAATTAATAGAAGCTTAATAACTAATGAAAAAAGGATATATCAGGATTACAAAAATTACACAAAAGAACGCTATTTAAGAAGTAAACAAAACTCAGAATTATTAGATCGAAATAATCCAGAAGAAATAAAAACACTTTTAAATAACTATTTAGAGGTTGCTAAACTATTTAAAATAGAACATAATTTAAATACAGAGCAATGGTTTAAATTAGTTTATCATCCATCACATTTTGAAGTTACTAATTTTATTAAAAACCAAAAGCCACCAAAATATCCAAATAGCTCTATAAAAGAATTGACTCAGTCAGAAAAATTTGTAAAAGCACATAATTCTAAATATTACATACTCACTAAAGACTTAAAAGCATCTTTTAATAATATAGATGACATAAAAGCATCTACACCTTTTCAAGATGGTGTTCATGTATTTATTTGGATTGCTTTTGTGTTGTCACTAATCATTTTTATGTTTAGAGTAACAGACCTTAGAACGTTATTATTTAGTATAGTTTCCACAGGTGTAATCACTATGTTAGTAACATTAATTATGTTTTTAATCTTTTATGTATTTAGAGGAAATAATTCAGATGAAGAATATATAGCCTCTTACTTAAGTCTATTTGTAGGCGCATCAATATTATCAATTCCATGGTTTTTCTATACAAAATTGAAGAAAATAATAGTAGGGATATGTCTAAACATTAGCTTAGCAGGATTTTTACCTTTCCTATTATTAATTATGGGTATAATTTCTATGCATCAAGCCGATTATTACAGAGATAATTATCCAAAATATAGAGGTGAATACACTACTTTAATTGAATCTTTAGGCATTTATTGGAGTTTTGTTTTTCTAATTATTGGATTTGTTTTTATTTACTTTTATAGCGCAACTATTAAAAAATGGAAAGCATTAACAGAAGGTTAATTACAATGAGAAAAGCACACTATTTTATATTTACGCTTACTTTATGCTTCTTTTTTTCTTGTAAAAATGAAGCTAAAAGGATTGATGATAATACGGTTTTTAGATATAACGAACATAAAAACATTGGTTCTCTAGATCCTGCTTTTGCTAAAGATTTAGCAGATATTTGGGCAACAAACCAATTATTTAATGGTTTGGTACAAATGGACGATAGTTTAAACGTGCAACCAAGCATAGCTAAAGATTGGACGATAAGTGAAGATGCACTTACATACACGTTTAACCTTAGAAACGATGTGTTTTTTCATAAGCATGAATTATTTGGAAAAGACAGCACGAGAACTGTAAGTGCTGAAGATTTTGAGTTTAGTTTTAACCGAATTTTAGACCCTAAAATAGCATCTTCTGGACAATGGGTTTTAAATAAAGTAGAACGTTTTTACGCTGAAGACAACCATACTTTTGTTATTAAACTGAAACAACCTTTTCCTGCATTTTTAGGTTTACTAACCATGAAATATTGTAGTGTCGTACCTAAAGAAATCACCACACATTACGGGTCAGATTTTAGAGCAAATCCTATTGGCACAGGACCTTTTAAATTTAAGCGTTGGGAAGAAAACATAAAATTAGTTTTTAGAAAAAATCACCATTATTTTGAAAAAGACACTAAAGGAAAGAGATTACCATATCTTGAAGCTGTAGCCATTACATTTTTACCAGATAAACAAAGTGAATTTCTACAATTTGCTCAAGGCAACATAGATTTTGTATCTGGTTTAGACGCCTCATATAAAGATGATATTTTAACTGCAACTGGCGACTTAAGGCCTCAATACAAAAATGAAGTTAACATGATTCGTGGACCATATTTAAACACAGAATATCTAGCGTTTTATATGGAAAGCAGCTTAACTGAAATTCAGTCAAGTCTTTTAAGAAGAGCTATAAACTATGGTTTTGACCGCAAAAAAATGATGACTTACCTTAGAAACGGTATTGGAATCCCTGCTAATGGTGGCTTTATTCCAAAAGGTTTACCAGGATTTAATAAAACCATAGGTTTTAATTACCAGCCAGAAAAAGCAAAAGCATTTGTACAAGAATTCACAAAAAAAACTGGTATTAAAAATCCAAAAATCACGATTACTACAACAGGAAATTATTTAAGCTTTTGCGAGTTTATTCAAAGAGAATTACAAAAAACAGGTTTAACCGTTAGTATAGATGTTATGCCAGCTTCAGCATTAAAAAGTGGAAAAGCAAACGGAAAACTAGATATGTTTAGAGCAAGTTGGGTTGCAGATTATCCTGATGCCGAAAATTACTTATCGCTGTATTACAGTAAGAATTTCGCTCCAAATGGACCAAATTACACGCATTTTAAAAACGAACAGTTTGATGCTTTATACGAGTCTGCTTTTAACGAAACTAATGTTTCTAAAAGGCAAATTCTATATTCAAAAATGGATAGTTTAGTCATGCAAAAAACACCAATTGTGCCTCTTTTCTATGATGAAGTCGTGCGTTTTACACGTAAAAATGTAAAAGATTTAGGCATAAATCCAGTAAATTTATTGGAGTTGAAACAAGTGAGAAAAAATTAACTTAATTCATCTTCAGTTTTACCAATATCTTCAATAGAAACTTCTTCTTTTTTAGCTCTTTTAGACCACGATTTTTCTAATAAATAATAGAACAAATAACATGCAGCAGCTCCAAATGGCAAAGCAATCAATGAAAGTATTAATCTGTTATCAAAATCTAATCCAAAATTAAAAAGATCATCTAAAATCCCAACAACTAATCCTCCGATTGCAGAGCCTACATAATAAGTTACCACACCTAAAATAGCAAAGAGCCATTTTTTTTCGTTGTACTTAATTGCTAATTCATAAAAGTATTTTCCAATAAAATATATTAAAATAAATCCAATCATAATTAGTCTTTTCTATACTGTTTAGTTTCTTCAAAAACATGAGTTAAAATAGCTTCGTCTTGAGCCGTAAATTCTATATTACGTCTAGACATAACTACTTTAGCTACCTCAAATGCTTTATTGGTTAAATACGTCGTAAATCCGCTTGCTCCGCCCCAAGAATAACTTGGAACAAAGTTTCTTGGAAAACCGCTTCCAAAAATATTAGTATTTACACCAATTACAGTTCCGGTATTAAACATACTATTAATTCCAGATTTACTGTGGTCGCCCATCATTAAACCACAAAACTGTAATCCAGTTTTAGCAAAACGACCAGCATCATAATCCCAAAGTTTAACTTCTACATAATTATTTTTAAGATTAGAGTTATTAGTATCCGCACCTAAATTACACCATTCACCTAATACAGAATTTCCTAAAAACCCATCATGACCTTTATTAGAATATGCAAATAAAACCGAATTATTTACCTCGCCTCCAACTTTACTATAAGGTCCAATAGTTGTAGCGCCGTATATTTTTGCTCCTAATTTTAAAACTGCATGCTCGCACAACGCTAATGGTCCACGAACTAAGCTACCTTCCATAATTTCGGCATCTTTACCAATATAAATTGGTCCAGAACTTGCGTTTAATGTTGCAAACTCTAATTTAGCGCCTTCTTCTATAAAAATATTTTCTGGAGCAATAACGTTATTACTAGCAGGAATTGGCTGAGATTCTCTTCCTTCTGTTAATAAATCGAAATCTGCTTTTATAGCTTGATCATTTTTAGAGAAAATATCCCAAGTTCGTTTTACCGTTAATACATCTTCATTAAACTCTAAAGTTTCATAAGATTCTAAATCTACCTCTTCTTGAGAATCTTTTGTAAAAAAAGCAATAACGTCTTCATCTTTAAAAATCGCCTGATTTTCTTTTAATCCTTTAACCATTTCAACTAAAGCTTCGTTAGGTAAATAAGATGCATTTAGCATGACATTTTCTTCTAACTCTACCATTGGAAACTTATCGGTTAGATAATCTTCCGTTATTGTAGTTGTTGTAGTATTTAAAAACTGTTCCCATTTTTCGCGAATGGTTAAAATCCCTATTCTAATATCTGCAACTGGTCTCGTGTAAGTAAATGGTAATAAGTGGTTACGGTTTTCACCGTCAAAAAGAATGTAATTCATTTTAAAAACTATTTAAAGTTAAAGGCAATTCAAAAGTAATTTAATTTAAGAGAATAAAAAAAGCCTTTCAGTAAAACTAAAAGGCTTTTAATAAAAATATTAACAACTAAAATTATTTCTTAAATTTTGCATATTTGTTCTTGAACTTATCAATACGACCAGCTGTATCTATTAACTTAGACTTACCAGTGTAAAAAGGATGAGATGTTCTTGAAATCTCCATTTTAACTAAAGGATACTCTACACCATCAACTTCTAAAGTTTCTTTTGTGTTTGCTGTAGACTTAGTTAAAAAAACGTCTTCATTAGACATGTCTTTGAATGCTACTATTCTATAATTTCCTGGATGTATATCTTTTTTCATCGCTTTATGCTTATTAATTGTATTGTAAAATCGAGGTGCAAATTTACATATTTTTTACATATGTACAACATAAATATAAAAATATTTTTACATTTTATTCTGTAACAAATTTAATACCTTGCATACTAATAAGCAAATCAATCAATCAAAATTTAAAATCATGGAAAAATCAATTAAAGGAATTGCAGTAAATTACGGACTGTATTTAGGTGTTGGATTAGCAGTAGTAACAGCAGGATGCTATGCAGTAGACGTATTATTACTAACAAATACTTGGTTAGGTATTGGTTTATTAATAGCTGTATTAGGTGTTTCAATATTATCTTCTGTAGCAACTAAAAAAGCTCAGAACGGATTAATTACATTTAAAGAAGCTTTTACTGCTTTTTTTATTACTCTTGTCATAGGATTAGCAATTAGCTCATTAATTTATATTGTTATTTTTAACTTTATAGATCCTGAAGCTGCTGACACTTTAAAGAACGCTTTAATGGAAAAGCAAATTAATATGATGAAGGATTTTGGAGCAGACAGCGAAGGTATTGCTTTAGCTGCAAGCGAATTTGAGAAAATGGATAACATGTATTCTATTGGTAATGTGTTACAATCTTTTGTTTTTCAATTAATAGGATATAGTATTGTTGGATTAATTTCGTCTTTAATTATTAAGAAGACTGAAGAATAAATCAATAAAAATTTTATCTTTGGAGTTAATACACTAATCATTCACAATGAATATATCAGTAGTTATACCACTACTTAACGAAGAAGAATCGCTCTTAGAGCTTCACGATTGGATTGCAAAAGTTATGCAATCCAATCGTTTTTTATATGAAATTATTTTTATTGACGATGGTAGTACAGATACATCTTGGGACATAATCTCCGGTTTAAGTACTAAAAACCCTTCAGTAAAAGGGATTCGTTTTCTAAAAAACTTTGGTAAATCTCAAGCCTTACATGCTGGTTTTAAAAAAGCAAAAGGTGATGTTATAATTACCATGGATGCAGATTTACAAGATAATCCTGAAGAAATCCCAGAACTTTACAACCTTATTATAAAAGACGGATTTGATTTAATCTCTGGATGGAAAAAGAAACGTTACGATAATAAATTAACTAAAAACCTACCTTCTAAACTCTTTAATTGGGCTGCACGTAAAACATCTGGCGTTCAATTAAACGATTTTAATTGTGGCCTAAAAGCCTACAAAAATGCAGTTGTAAAACATATTGATGTAAATGGCGAAATGCACAGATACATTCCTGTTTTAGCTAAAAATGCTGGTTTTATTAAAATTGGAGAGAAAGTAGTTTTACACCAAGCCCGAAAATATGGCGAAACTAAATTTGGAGCAGAACGCTTTGTTAATGGTGCTTTAGACTTAATTACTATTTGGTTTTTATCTCGTTTTGGAAAAAGACCAATGCATTTATTTGGTGCTTTAGGAGTTATTATGCTTATGGTTGGTTTTATTTTTACCGCTTACCTTGGTATAGATAAAGTATTCTTTAATCCTTATGGACGTTTAATTACAGAAAGGCCTCAATTTTATATTGCCTTAACCACAATGCTTTTAGGAACTCAATTTTTTATAGCAGGTTTTATTGGCGAATTAATTTTAAGAAACAAAAAAGATTCTAAACGTTATTTAGTTAACGAAGAATTAAACTTTTAAGACCGCATCCATTTACTATTTAGTATTTTTGCAGTACAATTTTATATTTTATGACGCAGTTAAACAGCAATTTACAGCAACGTATAAATAATTGGTTAACACCAACTTTTGATAAAGACACTCAAGACACTATAAAAAAACTTCTAACCACAGATGTAAAAACCTTAGAAGATGCTTTTTATAAAGATTTAGAATTTGGAACTGGTGGAATGCGCGGAATTATGGGCGTAGGTACTAATCGTATTAACCAATATACATTAGGGAAAAACACACAAGGCCTAAGCAATTATATGCACCAGTCTTTTCCTAATTCAGAATTAAAAGTAGTTATTGCTTACGATTGTAGACATAATAGTAAAAGCTTAGCGCAAACTGTTGCCAATGTGTTTTCGGCTAACGGAATTAAAGTCTATCTTTTTGAAGATTTGCGTCCAACACCAGAATTATCTTTTGCTTTAAAACATTTAAACTGTCAATGCGGTATTGTTCTAACAGCTTCACATAATCCACCAGAATACAATGGTTATAAAGTGTATTGGGAAGACGGCGGACAATTAGTCCCACCACAAGATGAAGAAATTATAACAGGAATTAATAACTTAGATTATAAAGACATTAAGTTTGAAGCAAATTCAGATTTAATAGAAACTATAGGAAAAGAAGTAGACGATGTTTTTATTGATGCATCTGTTAAAAACGGAAGTTTTACCACAAACGACGCTAGAGAAAATTTAGATATTGTTTTCACATCACTTCACGGAACTTCTATTACCACAATTCCTGAAACATTAAAACGCGCAGGATATAAAACAATTCATATAGTTGAAGAACAGCGCGAACCTAACGGAGATTTCCCAACGGTAAAATCGCCTAATCCTGAAGAACCTGAAGCCTTAAAATTAGCATTAGAGTTAGCTGAAGAAAAAAATGCAGATATCGTTATTGGAACAGATCCAGATAGCGATAGACTTGGAATTGCCGTTAGAGACAACCAAAATAAATTGGTTTTATTAAACGGAAATCAAACCATGCTTTTAATGACGGATTTTCTTTTACAAAACTATAAAAACGATAAAAATAATCCGTTTATAGCAAGTACTATTGTATCTACTCCAATGATGCAAGAATTAGCAAATGCTTATAACGTAGAATATAAAATTGGTTTAACCGGTTTTAAATGGATTGCCAAAATGATTAAAGACTTTCCAGAACAACACTTTATTTGTGGCGGAGAAGAAAGCTTTGGGTTTATGGTAGGCGATTTTGTTAGAGATAAAGACGCCAATACCTCTACCCTATTAGCTTGTGAAATTGCTGCACATGCAAAACACAATAATAGTTCGGTTTATAACGAGCTACTAAAACTTTATATAAAACATGGTTTTTATAAAGAACGCTTAATTTCTTTAACTAAAAAAGGTATGGAAGGTGCAAACGAAATCAAACAAATGATGATTGATGCGCGTGAAAACCCACTTAAAGAAGTTGCAGGAGAAAAAGTAGTTTTAATTGAAGACTATTTAACATCTGAAGCTAAAAACATTCAAAACAACCACGAAATTAAAACATTAGACATTCCAAAATCTAACGTTTTAATCTATTATACAGAAAATGGTAGTAAAATAGCATTAAGACCAAGCGGAACAGAACCAAAAATTAAATTTTACATTAGTGTAAATCTACCTTTAAATTCTTTAGAAGAATTTAGTAACGTAGAAAAAGAGCTCGATAATAAAATTGATGCTATCCTAAAAGACCTGAAGCTTAATTAAATGGATTATCTAAAAAAAATTCTTAAATACGCATTACCTTATAAAAAATATGCCCTATTAAACGTTATTTGTAATGTTTTTTATGCATTATTTAGCACATTAGCAATGGTATCTCTTATACCAATGATTAATGTAATATTTGATAAAAACACTCAAATAAAAACAAAACCTATATACACCGGTATAAGTGATTTAAAAGATTATTTATCAGATTCCTTTAATTATACTATTACATCTAAATTAGCAAATGATGGCGCAGAAAGCACATTGTTCTTTATGGTAGCAATAATTATATCATTATTCTTACTAAAAAACTTTTTTGGATATTTAGCTTTATATTTTATCACTTTTTTAAGAAACGGACTTCTTAAAGATATAAGAAATGAAATGTTTAATAAAATAGTTAATCTACCAATATCCTATTTTTCAGAAAAAAGAAAAGGAGATGTTATTTCAAGAGTAGTATCAGACGTTGGTGAAGTTCAGTACTCATTTCTTTCAATTTTAGAATTATTAATTAGAGAACCCTTAACAATTTTGTTTGCAATAGTCGCTATGCTTTTTCTAAGTACAAAACTAACTCTATTTGTTTTTGTTTTTATTCCAATATCAGGACTAATTATATCTGCCATAGGAAAAAAACTTAGAAAACAATCCGAGAAAGCGCAACAAGAAAGAGGTATTTATCTATCAATTCTAGAAGAAGCAATTCACGGTTTAAAAATAATAAAAAGCTATAATGCTGAAAATAGATTTTTAAACACCTTTAAATCTTCTACACAAAGATTATTTGGATATAACAACGCATTAATGAATAGACAAAACCTAGCTTCTCCAACAAGTGAGTTTTTAGGAGTTGTTACAATTGCCACTTTACTTTGGTTTGGTGGACATATGGTCTTAATAGAAGGCACCCTTTCTGGAGGATCTTTTATAGGATTCATGGCATTAGCCTATCAAATTTTAGAGCCAGCAAAAGCAATAAGCAAAGCAAGTTATAGTGTAAAAAGAGGTAATGCATCCGCAGAACGTGTATTAGATATTATTGAAACAGAAAATCCTTTAAAAGATATTCCAAACAGTAAAGAAATTAACACTTTTAAAGATAAAATAAGTATAAATAATATTTCGTTTAAATATGAAAACGAATATGTACTTAAGGATTTCTCTGCAACAATCGAAAAAGGAAAAACAGTTGCACTAGTCGGCCAATCTGGTAGTGGAAAAAGCACAATAGCCAACCTTGCACCAAGGTTTTACGATGTTAATAAAGGTGAAATACTTATTGATAATCAAAATATAAAAAACTTAAAAACATCGTCTATTAGATCTTTAATGGGTATTGTTACTCAAGACTCTATTTTGTTTAATGATACTATTAAAGAAAATATTCTTATTGGAAACCCAAAAGCTTCAAATGAAGAAATAATTGATGCTTTAAAAATTGCAAATGCTTGGGAATTTGTTAAAGACCTTCCTAAAGGTATTGAAACAAACGTTGGAGATTCTGGAAATAAATTATCTGGTGGACAAAAGCAAAGAATTAGTATTGCAAGAGCAGTGTTAAAAAACCCTCCAATAATGATTCTAGATGAGGCAACTTCTGCATTAGATACCGAAAGCGAACGTTTAGTTCAAGTTGCATTAGAAAATATGATGAAAAACAGAACATCTATTGTAATTGCACATAGACTTTCTACTATACAAAATGCAGATACAATTATAGTAATGCATAAAGGAGAAATAGCAGAACAAGGAACCCATTCTGAATTATTAGCCAAAGAAGGTATTTATAAGAAATTAGTAGAAATGCAAAGCTTTGAATAGTTTAATTAAACCTTAACATATAAAAAAAGTCTAACATTAAAAATAACGAGTGATAGATGACCAAGAACTTGTTGAAAATCTAACAAACGAAAGCACCAAACAAAAAGCTTTCAACACACTTGTGACTATATATAAGGAGCGCTTATATTGGCATATTAGGCATATTGTAAAATCTCACGACGATGCAGATGATGTTTTACAAAACACCTTTATAAAAGTATTTAAAAACATATCAAAATTTAAAGGCGATTCTAAATTATACTCTTGGTTGTACCGTATTGCTACTAACGAATCTATTACACATTTAAATAAAAAAGCAAAACGTTTACAAATAACAAATCAAGAAGTACAAGATTTAGCTTTAAATAATTTAGAAGCAGATGTCTATTTTGAAGGTGATGAGATTCAATTAAAACTTCAAAAAGCAATCGCAATATTACCAGAAAAACAACAATTGGTTTTTAATATGAAGTACTTTCAGGAGTTGAAATACTCAGAGATTTCTGAAATTTTAGGTACAAGTGAAGGCGCTTTAAAAGCATCTTACCATCTAGCTGCTAAAAAAGTTGAAGCTTATTTAAAAAGCAATTAAACCTTTTAAATAGTTATGAGTCTTAACAGTATGAAGAAGGAAATATTACATCATAATTCTGGTTTTAAAATTCCAAAAGATTATTTAGAATCTTTTGAGGATAAACTCAACACAGAATTATTTTTAACTAACTTAAAAGCTAAAAGCTTTAAAACCCCAGAGAATTATCTGGAGAATTTTGAAGTGAACACCATTAAAACTGACGTAAAAGAGACTAAAGTGATATCTCTATTACACAGAAAAACACTTTTAACCATTACTAGTATTGCAGCAACAATTGCGCTTTTGCTTACATTAACGCTAAATAAAACAACAACAAATACATTAGATAGTTTAGAAAACGATACACTAAAAGATTATGTTTTAAATGAAACATCTTCTCAAGATTTCGCTTATTTTATTGAAGACACAGACATTAACGCATCGGATTTTCTAACTATAAATTCAGACGATTTAGATGCTATTATTAACGAGATAGATCTTGAAGATTTCCTAGAAAATTAAAAATATTATGATAAAACCTATAGCTATTACACTTCTTGTTTTCTTAACAACTTTAACCAGTTACGCGCAAAAAAACAAAGAAAAAATACAAGCTTTAAAAGTAGCACACATAACGCAAACAGTAAGTTTAACTAAAGAGGAAGCTCAAAAATTCTGGCCACTTTATAATACTTATGAAAGCAAAAAAAATGCTCTAAGAAAATTAGATGGCGATGCAAAACGTAACACAGATTTTAAAAACCTTTCTGAAGCTGACTCTAAAGTGTTTATTGAAAACATGCTTAAAAATGAATCCGAAAAAACAGCACTTAGAAAAAAGTTTTTAACTGATTTAAATGAAGTTATTTCGGCTAAAAAAATAATTAAACTTATTCAAGCAGAACGTAGTTTTAAATTAAAAATTCTTGAAGAATATAAATCAAGACTAAAAAACAAAAAAGCAGGAAATTAATTTCCTGCTTTTTTGTTGATATTATTTCAAAAAGTGATTATTCTCTAAATGTAATTTTACTAACTCTTCCGTTTCCTGCGGCGTAAGCTATAGAATCGTTTAAGAATCTAATGGTATAATAACCTTCATCACTTAAATGTTTCCAAGTATTTCCAGAATCGCTACTGTAATCTATACCTTTAAATCCTACTGCAACTAATTGTTTAGCATTGCTATTTGGCACATATTGCACACAACTTCTATAACCAGGATTTTGATTCTCTGCCACTAAATCCCACGTTTTTCCACCATCTGTAGTTCTAATTTTATTAGCCGCATTATCATCGGCTTTGGTGTAATCGCCACCAATTGCAAATCCGTTTAATTCATCGTAGAAATCTATAGAATAAATACCTGTAGTTTCTAAACCTTGTACTATAGGTGTTTCAAATACTTCCCAAGATTTTCCTTTATCTGGAGAAAATAATACCCTACTTGCCTTTCCGCCTGTCGCAACCCATGTTTTATCGCCAACTATAGCAATATTAGTATCGCTAGCTGCAAAAGCCGCTTCGCCTTCTTTAGCTTCTGGTAGAATATCACAAGGTAATTTGTTCCAAGTATTTCCGCCATCACGCGTAATAATTATACTTAGACAGTTATCGGTTGGATCTCCAATAGCAATACCTTCTTCATCATTCCAAAAATCCATTGAGTCATAGAATGCTTTTTTGTGGTTTTCTTGGTAAACCAGAGTATGCTTTATATAAGATTTAGCGTTCGCATTGTAATCAAGTTTATAAAGTAAAGCAGGAGAATTAATACTCATGAAAAATAAATTCTTACCACTAAAGGAAGATGATCTAAATGAATACTTAATACTATCATTATGAACCAAACCTGTCAAAAAAGCACCATTACTAAATATAATTCCATTTTGACCACTATCTGAACTATAATAGATGTCATCATTTATTATTTCTATAGCTCTAACACTTAAAGTAGAATCTACTTTAATATCCTTTTTCCATAGTTTAGTAAATCCGGAACTCTTATTGATTATTTCATTTGATAGTGAATTTTGCTCTTCATTTTCATTCTTACAAGAATAAAAGAAGCAGCTCAAAACAATTAAAACTAGTAAAGTATATTTCATAATTAAATTTTTCTTAAAAATAGAAAAAGCTTTACGAACTAACGCAAAGCTTTTCAATTAAAAGTTGATTTAATTTAGTTTTGAGGTTTTCTATGTTTTCGTGCTTTGGTTATAATATCTTTAAATATTTCCTTTTGAGAAGCATTACAAATTTTTAAAATTTCATTAAAATGAATAAACGTTTTTTGGTCACGTTTTGCTTCTAAAACACCTATTTCATTTGTGAGCGCAACTAATTTTTCTTTACTAATTAATGTATCACCTAAATGAGTAAACAACTCGTTTTTTAAACCTCTAAGATTTTTAAATAGGTCTTCAATTTCTGCTTCATGTGTTTTGTTAATCACATCAAACTTTACCATTTGATCTTCATCAAAGTTTAATTTTTTAGTAATAAATGCAGCAGGATTTCTATGTGAACCCTTGTTATGCTTATTTAAATGGTTATAAATAAAAAAACCATTAGTGATAACTAGTACTAAAATTAGCAGGTATAATAAATTACTTTTTTTCATAATATTTAGGGTATTAAAACATCCTCTGAAACTGTTAAACTGTAGGTTTCAGAAAACGTGGTTAAATTACTATCGTAAGTTGTTTTACTATAGTTATATATTGCAAAACCATTAACTATTACAATAACTAAAATTGCTGCAAATTGTAATTGTGGTGTAATAAATCGTTCTATAAAAGACACGCGTTGTTCTTCTTCTTTAAATAAAATATTTAAAGTGCGTTCTTTAAAATGTGGAGAAACATTAACAGCCTCGATAGTATCTAAACTATCTAAAGCCATCTTAGTTTTGTATTTATAATTTGTTTTTGTTTCCATATCTAATTAGATGAATTTATATTCTAAAACTTGCGCTTTAAAACTCATTCTTATAATAATAATCAAGTTTTTCTTTTAGATTTAACTTAGCTCTATGCATTAATGATTCTACAGAATTTACAGATTTTTCTATAATTCCACTAATTTCTTTATAACTTTTTCCGTCAATTTTATGAAGCGTAAACACCAGTTGTTGTTGTTCTGGTAATGCATTTATAGCTTTAAAAACAGTTTCGGAAACTTCTTTTTGTTCTAATAAAATTCCTGGATGTTGAATTTCTATAAAATAATTAGTTTTATCAATTGAAAAACTATCACTAAACAAAGATTGCAAAAAACCAAAACGTTTTTTAGTCTTGTGTTTTCTTATAAATTCTAAACATTTATTAGTCGCTATTCTATAAATCCAAGTAGATAATTTAGAATTTCCTTTAAATTTAGAAATAGAATTAAAAACCTCTATAAAAACATCTTGCGCTAAATCCTCTGCATCCTCTGTATTTGGCACAAAAGAAATACAAGTAGAAAACACCTTTTGCTGGTATTGGTCTAAAAGCAAACCATACGCTTTGGGTGTTTTTTCTTTTAGAGCTTCAATAAATTCGATTTCGGTCAACAAAGTATATTTAGTTCTTTAGATGGCTTTAAGATTAAAAACTTGCGCCAAATTAGTAATAATAAGTAAAAGTTATTAATTAACTCCATTAGCAGTTACAAAATACACATTAAAAATGTACCTTTGTACGCTTTTAAATTTAGCCAAACTGTTGAAAATAATTTGATTAGAATTAGATTTTCAACACAACATTAGACTAATGAGATTACACAGAAATTTATGTTTTGCCACAGTAGATGGCTTACTATTAATATTTAACGAAGGAAAATACGCAGATAAAGTGGTACAAACACTTTTAAAGCGCGATAAACGTTGGGGAAGCAGAGACCGAGGTTTTGTTGCTGAAACTACTTACGATATTGTAAGATGGAAGCGTTTATATGCTGAAATAGCAGAAGTTAAAGAACCTTTTTCTAGAGACGACATTTGGAGAATGTTTGCTGTTTGGGCAACTTTAAAAGGTATTAAGTTACCCGATTGGAAATATTTTGAAGGTACACCACTTAGACGAATTAAAGGTCGTTTTGACGAATTATCTAAAACACGTAGAATAAAACAATCTATTCCAGATTGGATGGACGAACTAGGTGTTAAAGAATTAGGCGATAAAGTTTGGTCTAAAGAAATTGATTCTTTGAATCAACTAGCACAAGTTATTTTAAGAGTAAATACGCTTAAAACAACTAAAGCAAAATTAAAAGCCGACTTATTTGACTTAGATATAGAAACAGATGAGCACAAAGATTATCCAGATGCTTTAATTTTAAGAGAAAGAGCTAACGTTTTTACAACTGAGGCGTTTAAAAATGGTTATTTTGAAGTTCAAGATGCATCTTCTCAATTAGTAGCACCATTCTTAAACATTAAACCGGGAATGCGTGTTGTAGACACGTGTGCTGGCGCTGGTGGAAAAACATTACATTTGGCTTCTTTAATGGAAAACAAAGGGCAAATTATAGCTTTAGATATTTACGATCATAAATTAAAAGAATTAAAACGTAGAGCTAAACGTAATGGTGCTCATAATATAGAACCTAGACATATAGACTCTACTAAAGTCATTAAAAAACTATACGATAAAGCAGATGCTGTTTTAATAGATGCACCTTGCTCAGGTTTAGGTGTATTACGCAGAAATCCAGGTTCAAAATGGAATCTACAGCCAGAATTTATAGATAGAATTAGAAAAACACAGGAAGAAATCTTAGAGTCTTACTCCAAAATGGTAAAACCAGGCGGACAATTAGTTTACGCAACTTGTTCTATTTTACCATCTGAAAATCAAGACCAAGTGAAGAAATTCTTGTCAAAACCGAATGATTTTAAATTAATAAAAGATAAGAAAGTTTTATCTTGCGAAGCTGGATTTGATGGCTTCTATATGGCATTACTTCAACGAAACAAATAATATATTTTTAAATGAAGAAAAATTACATTCTAATTGCATTGCTTACCGCATTTAATTTTGCGTTTGCACAAATTCCTTCTGGATACTATGATTCAGCTACTGGAACAGGTTATGCCTTAAAAACACAGTTAAAAGAAATAATTGATGATTCTAATGATGGTTTAGCAACAGAATTCTTAGCTCAAGATCTAGGTTATGGCGAGTTGTATGACACTTTTGAATTGTCTGATGTAGATATTTACTACGATCATTCTGGTCCTATTCCGGCTACTAACAAGCCTTTATTAGATATGTATTCTGAAAGACCTACGTCTGCAGATGCATACGAATATATCTATGGAAGTGCTCAACAAGACGATGGTTCTCTAGGAACAGCCGAAGGACAACGTTTTAATAGAGAACACACAATACCGCAATCTGTTTTTGCTGGACTTTCTCCAATGAAAAACGATGCGCATTTTGTAATACCATGCGATAAATATTTAAATGCACAAAGAGGTGTTTTCCCATATGGAATAGTAGACATTTCTGGAGGCGCAGCAACCTACGATGAATATAGTAACACATCTAAAAGAGGTCCAAATTTAAATTCTGGAATTTCAGCAGGTTACTCTGGAACAGTTTATGAACCAATAGATGAATTTAAAGGAGATATCGCAAGGTTATATTTCTTTTTTGTAACTCGTTATGAAGATGACTTAGTTTCTTTTTCTAATACTAACGGAACTTACGAAATGTTTGATGGCTCTGCTAATCAAGCTTTCAATCAAACTTTCTTAAATATTATGTACCAATGGCATGTTCAAGATCCAGTATCTCAAAAAGAATTAGATCGTAATAATGCAATTTACGGAAGACAATCTAATAGAAATCCATATATAGATAACCCTAACTATGTTTTTGAAATATGGCAAAGTGTATTGTCTGTAGATCAATTTTCTTTACAAGAGAACACTGTTACTTTTTATCCAAACCCAGTAACTGAAAATGTATTACATGTAAAATCTAATGTTAATTTAGATGTTACTGTATTTAATGTATTAGGACAAAACGTTTTAACGACTAAAACAACTTCTACAAACAATACTATTAATGTAAGTACACTAAATACAGGTGTTTACATTGTTAAATTAAAGTCTAAAAACGGAACTATCACTAAAAAATTGATTAAAGAATAAGAATGAAGTATTTTTTAATTATTTTTTCTGTTTGCTTTACAAGTTTTTGTCTAGCACAACAGCAATATTATAATGATGTCAATTTAAATCTTACCGGAATTAATTTAAAAAATGAATTAGCTACCAAAATCATCAGTACTCATACTAATTTTTTGTCTTATGCCGAAGCTTATCAAGTAATTAAAGATACAGACGAAGATTCTGCAAATAATTCTAATGTCATTTTATTTTATAACAATCAATCTGAACCAAAAACAAATACTATTGGCGGAGGAAACACGACGAATCCAGAAGTTTGGAATAGAGAACATGTTTTTGCACAATCTTTTGGTACTCCAAACATTGGAACAAGTGGTCCAGGAAGTGATGTACATAATTTAAGAGCTTGTGATGCAGCTGTAAATAACAACAGAGCAAGTAGAGAATTTACAAATGGAACTGGGTTAACTGGATCTACAGTTGGAGCTTATTATTATCCTGGAGACAACTGGAAAGGAGATGTAGCAAGAATAATTATGTACATGTATCTAAGATATGGTACTCAATGTTTACCTTCTAATGCTGGAATTGGTAGCTCTACTTCTACTCCAGATGATATGATTGATTTATTTCTAACTTGGAATAGCGAAGACCCTGTTAGTCCAATAGAAGCGCAAAGAAATACTATTTTACAAACAGAACAAGGAAATAGAAACCCATTTATTGATAATCCCTATTTAGCTACAATAATTTGGGGCGGAGCTGCTGCCGAAGATATTTGGGGAATTTACACTACCACAGATACACAAGACCCAACAATTCCAACAAATTTAATTGCTTCTAATCCAACTTCTGGGTCCATACAATTAAATTGGACAGCTTCAACTGATAATAATACAGTTGTTTCCTATGATATTTTTCAAGATGGTATAAATACTTATAATTCTACATCAACTAATTTTGTAGTTAATGGTTTAAATGCTTCTACTAATTATTGTTTTACAGTTCTAGCAATAGATCAAGCAGGAAATACCTCAGCACAAAGTATTCAAGATTGTGAGACTACATTAATGCCTGGAGCAAGCGGAACAGCATGTGTTATTGAAGATTTTGCTAATGTGCCATCTGGACAAACTAATTACACGACAAGAACTTGGCAAGATATCAATAATCAAACATGGCAAGCAACCGATGCTAGAACAGACCAAGACGTAACAAATCAAGCAATTACTATTAGAAATGGACAATTAACATCTCCTACTATAAATGGTGGAATTGGCGATTTAACAGTAACAACAAAACGAGTATTCACAGGAACTTCAGGAATATTTAATGTTTTAGTTAATGGATCTAGTGTAGGATCGATTCCTTATGGAAACCAAGATGAAATAATTACAACTACCATTTCCAACATAAATATTCAAGGAAATATTTCTTTAATCATAGAAAACACATCAACAACTAATAGAGTTGCTGTAGACGATTTAAATTGGACCTGCTACTCAACCTTAAATACAGATAATTTTAGTTTTAGTAATAGATTTAAAATTTACCCAAATCCATTACAAACCAATCAATTATCTATTGATAGCAAAGAAAACACACTTGTAGAGATTTATTCTATTTTGGGTGAAAAAGTTTTCGACTCAAATCTTATTACTGGCATTAACTTACTTAATTTAAAAGAATTAAACACCGGAATATATCTTATTAAATTAAAATCTAACTACGGAACAATTACTAAAAAGTTAATTAAAAAGTAATTTGTTTTTCCACAAAAAAAAAGACGAACTTTTAAAAGTTCGTCTTTTTTTTTGACACCTGTTTTGATTTACTTCATTGGCCTTTCAAAAACTGAAGCTTCTAGTTTTATTTTAGACAGTTTAATATCTGTGAACACTAAATCGTTTCGCTTCTCTCCTATTTTAAAGCCTTCTGCTTTAAACCAACTTAATGTTTTAGGTAATAATAAACCTTCAACCGTTTGCCAATCTGTATAACGTATAAAATGCCAATCTTTACTTTTTTCTTTTGTAAAATACGTTACTGTATATGCTAACCAAGCCATTTTATTAGTTTCGGCATCGTAGTATAAAATGTATTCGTCTTCTGGAGATTCTCCTACACCTGCACCATAAGAAATTTTAATTCCTGGATATTGTTTTCCTTCATATTCTAAAACATCTACATTTGTGTATGTAATTCCGTTATCGGCTAAAACAAATGGCATAGCATGGAAATAAAACATTAAATTATAATAAAATTTCGGATTACCTTCATATTTAAAACCTTCGTTTTCTTCTAACCAAACCTCTTCTCCATTATATCCAAGTTTAAAATTATCGGTTTTAATAAAACTTCTTCTATCTTTTAAATCGGTTATAGTTAATTCGTCGCCTTTTGGTTTCTTCATTGTAAAAGCTAAACTTTTGTAACTATTCCAACTATCTAGAGTGCCATGCGCATTAAATATATTATTTAAGTTTTCTGGATATTTAGAGGTTTTAGTATCAACTTCTTTTATTTGTTGCTTTACTGTTGTTTCAACCACATTCTTTTCTTCTTGTTTACAATTAAATAGACTTAAAGCTACTGCCAATAAGATTAGTTTTTTCATATTATAATTTAGTTTATTAGTATAATTAAAACATTTAGTCGCTTTTAATAAATCCTAATTACAAGTAATTACATTATTTTTGTTTCATGAAACAGATTACCAGTCCGCAAAACGACTTCATAAAACATATAGTTACCTTAAAAGAAAAATCGCGCGCTCGTAAAAAAAGTGGTGAATTTGTTGTTGAAGGTATTCGCGAATTAAACATTGCGCTGTCTTGTGGTTACGAAGTGGTTTCGGTGTTGTTTTACGAGGATTTATTTCCTTTTGAAGAATTAAAACATGTAAACATTGAGGATTACAAATGCATTGAAGTCTCTAAAGATGTGTATTCTAAAATAGCTTATAGAGATACCACCGAAGGTATAATGGCTGTTTTAAAAACAAAAACACATGGTTTAGAGCAATTAAATTTTAGCACTAAAAACCCATTAATTTTAATAGCAGAAGCGCCAGAAAAACCTGGTAATATTGGTGCCATTCTTAGAACTGCCGATGCTGCAAACGTAGATGCTGTAATTATTGCCAACCCTAAAACCGATTTATACAATCCTAATATTGTGCGCTCTAGCGTTGGTTGTGTTTTTAGTAATACCATTGCTACAGGAACTACCGAAGATGTTGTACGTTTTCTAAATAAAAACGGCATAAACATTTACAGCGCTATTTTGCAAGAATCTGTAAATTATACGACTCAAGATTATACAAAACCTAGTGCAATTGTAGTTGGTACAGAAGCTACTGGTTTATCTCAAGAATGGCGAGATGCCAGCAAAGCGAATATTAGTATTCCAATGGCTGGAAAAATAGACTCTATGAATGTATCTGTTGCAGCTGGAATTTTAATTTTTGAAGCGGTTAGGCAACGTGGCATTCAGTAAACAGTTATCAATAAGCAATTATCAGTAATCAGTAATCAATATTTACAGATTCTGCGTCGTGGCGCAGAATGACAGATAAAGAAACAACTAAACTTATAACCTAATAAACTCCTAAACTTAATAAATGAATCCACAAACCTTATTCTTCATATTAATTGCCATCTTAATTATTGATTCTATAATAGATACTGGTTTAGATATTATAAACGCAAAACACTTTGGAGATACTTTACCTAAAGAATTAGAAGATGTTTACGATTTAGACGAGTACAAAAAATCTCAAAATTATAAAGCCACGAATTTTAAATTTGATTTGTTAACCTCTACATTTTCATTGATGCTAACTTTAGCATTTTTCTTCTTTAAAGGCTTTGCTTTTGTAGATGAATTAGCTAGAAGCATTACAGACAACTCTATTTTAATCACTTTAATTTTCTTCGGAATTATAATGATTGGTAGCGATTTATTAACTACACCATTTTCCTATTATAAAACCTTTGTTATTGAAGAGAAATTCGGATTCAACAAAACCACTAAAACCACATTTTTACTAGATAAAATTAAAGGTTTAGTAATGACTGTTATTTTAGGTGGCGGCATTTTAGCTGCTATTACGTGGTTCTACCAAAGTGAACCAAATAATTTTTGGTGGTACACATGGCTATTAGTTTCAGTATTTACATTGTTTATGAACTTGTTTTACAGCAAGCTAATTGTGCCTTTATTTAATAAGCAAACACCTTTAGAAGAAGGCTCGCTAAGAACTGCAATCTCAGCGTATGCTAAAACGGTTGGTTTTAAATTGGATAATATATTTGTAATTGATGGTTCTAAACGAAGCACCAAAGCCAACGCTTATTTTTCAGGATTTGGAAGCGAAAAACGTGTAACCTTATACGATACTTTAATTAACGATTTAGATGAAGACGAAATAGTTGCTGTTCTAGCTCACGAAGTTGGCCATTACAAACGCAAACACATTGTTTTTAACTTGTTTGCTTCTATTCTATTAACAGGAATAACCTTATATATTTTATCGCTTTTAGTAGGAAATCCGTTATTATCTGAAGCTTTAAGCGTATCGCAACCAAGTTTTCATATTGGGTTAATTGCATTTGGTATTTTATATAGTCCTATTTCTGAAATCACAGGTTTAATCTTGAATTTATTTTCACGTAAATTTGAATACCAAGCCGATAATTATGCTAAAAACACTTACAAAGCCGAACCGTTAATTTCTTCATTAAAAAAGCTATCTAAAAATAGTTTAAGTAATTTAACGCCACATAAAGCCTATGTGTTTATGCACTATTCTCATCCTACGTTATTGCAACGTATTAAAAATTTAAAAGCGTAATAAGCTATGCTATTCCTAAAAAAAATAATTTTAATATTTATCTGTATGCTTTCATTTTCCAATTTATTTTCACAAAAAAAAGACACAGTAAAGTATATAGATACAGATTCGATAACACTAAAACTTGATATTTACAAACCTGAAAAAGACGAGAAAAATAAGTTTTTATCGCCTTTAGTGATATTTGTTCATGGTGGCGGATTTGCAGACAGAGATAGAAAAGATGGCGCCAATTTGGGTAAATATTTATCCGAAAAGGGTATTGCAACCGCAAGTATAGATTACACGCTATACATGAAAGACAAAGATTACGGTTGTAATGGTATAACCAGCGAAAAAGTAAAAGCCATACAAATAGTAGCTAACCAAATTTGGCAAGCCACAAGTTATTTATTAAAACAAAGCGATACATTAAAAATTAATAAACGTCAGGTATTTTTAGCTGGAACAAGCGCTGGAGCAGAAAGTGTTTTGCACGCTGCATTTTGGAATAAATCTCTAATGTTAACCGAGCCAAACCCATTACCTTTAGACTTTAAATATGCAGGAATTATTGCTGGTTCAGGCGCATTAATGGATTTAAATTTAATAACTAAAGACAATAAAATTCCATTGTTTTTATTTCATGGAGATAAAGATGCAACAGTGCCTTACGCAACAGGTTCTCATAGAAATTGTCCGTCAAATGCAACTGGTTGGCTTATGCTTTTTGGTAGCCAAAGTATAGCTAAGCATATGGAACGAATTAGTGGAAGCTGTCAATTATTTACCATTAAAAATGGAGAGCACAAACATGGAGATACTTATTTTTATTATCAGCAACATTATGTAAAACGCTTTATAGAAGATGTTTTAATTGGCGATGCTTTTATTAGGTATGAAGTAAAGCAGATAGTATCAAAATAATGGTTCGTTTTTTAGTGGTTAGTGGTTAGAAGTTAGTTTGTACTTTAAAGATGAAGCTTTATTGTTATTTAACCATATTTGCATCTAATAATTAGTCCTTTGATTAATGTCATAAAAAAATTATATTTACAGTATAACTACTACAGTAAACTTACTATATCCTGACGCATTTACGGGATATCAACGACTAAAGTTACTATATAACGAGTTGTGCGCAAGCTGAAGAAAACCTCGAAATGAAAAAAATTTTAGAAACAAATCGACTTTTATTAAGAGAATTGAATGTTGATGACGCTGAAAATTTCTATAATTTAAATCTTAATCCAAATGTCATAAAATATACTGGAAATTCTTCTTTTAAAAACATTAGAGAAGCAAAAGAATTTTTAGAAAATTATCAAGACTATAAGTTAAATGGTTACGGAAGATGGGCTGTGATAAATAAAGAAACGAATGAATTTATAGGTTGGTGTGGATTGAAATTCGGAGAAATGGAAAATGAAATTGATATTGGATTTCGATTTTTTGAAAATGAATGGAATAAAGGTTATGCAACAGAAAGTGCAAAAGCTTGCTTGGATTATGGTTTTGAAAAGCTTAACATAAAACGAATTATTGGAAGAGCTATGAAAGAAAATATTGGTTCAATTAAAGTTTTAAAAAAAATAGGACTTGAATATGAACGAGATACAAATTTTGAGAAACAAAAAGCTGTTATATATAAAATTGAGAAAGAATAAAGCCAGCGCACAACATCAGGATATAACTAATAAAAAAAGCATCAAATTTTAGATAAAATTTGATGCTTTTTTTGTAAACTAACGTCTAAACTCTGCTAACTAAACTACTTCACCACAAAATCAAAATATTGGTTTTTAAATGGTTCACCTCTTAAGGTAAAATGCCACCATTCTTGCATGTAATTTCTAAATCCATTTTTAGTCATTACTTTTTGTAATAAATCCCTGTTTTTTTTGTGTTGTTTTTCTAAATGCGGTGCTTTAACCCAAGATTTCTGTCCAAAAAAATCGTAAGGCGATCCCATGTCTAATTCTTTGCCAGTTTTTAAATCTATTATAGTTAAATCTAACGTACTTCCGCTAGAATGTCTAGATTTGGAAGCAATATATCCTGCAGGAATTAACTTGCGTTTCTCTACATCTGGATAATACTCATGCTTCATTAAAGTATCGTTTTCCACTTTTGCCCATCGCACAAAATGGTTTACGGCACGTTGTGGTCTATAAGCATCGTAAATTTTTAATCCTAAGCCATCTTTTTTTAAAGCGTCTTGCACTTTTTTTAAGGCTATAGCAGTTTGTAGTGTCATTATTATTACTGGGTTTTCGTAACCATCAATAGCTTCGCCTACAAAATTATTTTTTGTACAATAACGCAGTTCTTCAGCTAAATCTGGAATTAGCTCTTTAGCGTACACAAAACCTTCAGGTAATTGTGCCAACATAAATTGTGATATAAAAAGAACAAAAAGAAGCGTTAAATTTTTCATTTTAAAAGTTTAAAGCTAATTTAGAAAATAAAATTGATATGTTGTTTCCTTCTATGCCAATTCAGCTTAATTTACCCGAATCGGATATAATTTATTTAGATGATTTTTTTTCAGATGAAGAAAGCACGACTTTGTTTCAAAAGTTGTTAGAATCAATTCCTTGGCAACAAGATAACATTACGCTTTTTGGAAAAACACATAAGCAACCAAGATTAACAGCACTTTTTGCCGAAAACAGCAAACCCTACTCGTATTCTAACATTACTATGCAACCACATAAATTTTTAGATACGTTACATAACATTAAAGATAAAGTCGAAGAATTTTCTAAACATAAATTTACAACGTGCTTGGCTAATTTGTACAGAAATGGATCAGATAGTAATGGTTGGCATGCCGATAACGAAAAGGAACTAGGTAAAAACCCAGTAATAGCATCGGTTAGTTTTGGTGCTTCGCGGTATTTTCATTTAAAACACAGAACTAATAAAGCCTTAAAACAAAAGATAGAATTAACTTCTGGAAGTTTGTTACTAATGAAAGGCGAAACACAGCATAATTACTTACATCAAATTGCAAAAACTAAACGCGATATTGGTCCAAGAATAAATCTTACCTTTAGAATAATTAATTAAATTAGCTAAAGTTACCGTTTTGGCATTTTTATTGTTTTAACCAACTAAACACATACTTATGAAATATCTATTTTTATTATTGGCACTTACGTTTTCACATGTAAACTTTGCGCAACAAGACAGTTTATTTGTGGCTAAAGAAGTTGAAGTAAACAAATTTATTAACGGAACTTTATTAACGCCAAACGCTACAGAAAAGCCAAATTTAGCTATTATTATAGCTGGATCTGGACCAACAGATAGAGATGGAAATCAAAATTTCTTGAAGTCTAATAACTTAAAAAAATTAGCTATTGGTTTATCTCAAAATGGCGTGGCCAGTTTTAGGTACGACAAACGTATTGTAAAGCAAATTAGAAAAGGTAATGTAGATAAAAACATAATGTTTGACGATTTTGTAACAGATGCCGTTTCGGTTATAGATTATTTCAAAAAAACAGAAAGTTATAATAAAATATATGTTATTGGACATAGCCAAGGTAGCTTGGTTGGTTTATTAGCCGCAAAAGATAAAGCCGATGGTTTTATTTCTTTAGCAGGTGCAGGACAAACCATAGACCAAGTTATAATGGAACAAGTAACCAAAACTGCGCCACAATTTAAAGCAGATACAGAACGTGTTTTTGAAGTCTTACGAAAAGGCGAAACAACTACAGATTTCCCTGTTGCTTTAGGTTCTTTATTTAATTTAGATGTGCAACCTTTTATTGCCAATTGGATGACTTATAATCCTGTTGAAGAAATTGCAAAACTAGATATGCCTTGCTTAATTATTAACGGAACCAAAGATTTGCAAGTTAGCGAAGCCGAAGCTATGCTTTTAAGTGAAGCTGCTAAAGATGCTACTTTAAAAATCTACGAAAACATGAACCACATTCTAACAACTATTGAAGGTGGAAATCTTGAAAATTCTAAATCTTACAACGAACCTTACCGTAAATTAACCAATGGTTTGATTTCGGATATGGTGGCTTTTATTGAGAGGTAAGATGAAAATATACCTATTGATATAGGTGCTAGAAGTTAACTCATTCTTTATATAAAAAAAATCGTGTACTTTTTAGTATTGATCATCTCATAAACTTAATGCTAAAAAATTACTCAAAACGCCACTAGTTACAAACTAGCGGTAACTAGGTGAAAATTCTAAATATTATAACTAACCTTATCGAAAATTAACAGATGGATTGATCTCTGATACGGTGGCTTTTATTGAGAAGTAAAAAATAGTTTTTGTTTTGGTTTAAACTCTTCTTTAAGCATATTTAAAAGTTAATAAAAACAGAAAACGCATTACTTTCGTAATGCGTTTTCATACTAACCAACCAAAAATATGTAATTAAAACTCATATAGTTAGGTAACCACACCTTGTAATAGTCGTAATTTTAATTACACTAACTATAAAGCAAATGCTGTGCCAAAAAACGTATAATAGTTTTAATGTTTGTTAATATTCCCTATTTTGCAGTTAAATTATATTTAAATTATGCAATCAGAACCATTTATCACCAACGATGCTATTGTTTTTGGAATTCTAATGCTTTGTTTAGGTCTTGTTTTTTATACCGAAAATAAAAAAACAGGTTTTTTTCCAAAGTTTTATAAATATGTGCCAGCACTATTAATGTGCTATTTTTTACCTGCCATATTTAGTTCTTTTGGCATAATTTCTCCAGAAACCTCTCAAACTTACTTTATTGCTAGTCGTTATTTATTACCTGCATCTTTGGTTTTAATGACGTTAAGTATAGATTTAAAAGCCATATTTAATTTAGGTCCAAAAGCCTTAATTATGTTTTTTACAGGAACTGTAGGGATTGTAATTGGTGGACCAATTGCCATTTTATTAATTTCTATATTCTCGCCAGAAACTGTTGGTGGTGCAGATTTTGATGCGGTTTGGCGGGGTTTAGCAACCTTAGCTGGTAGCTGGATTGGTGGTGGCGCAAACCAAGCAGCCATGTTAGAAATTTACGAATTCAATCCAGAAAAATACGGCGGAATGGTAATGGTAGATATTTTTGTGGCTAATATTTGGATGGCTATTTTATTACTTGGTATAGGAAAACGTAAAAAAATAGATGCGTGGTTAAAAGCAGACAATTCGGCTATTGATGCCTTACAAGAAAAAGTTCAGAAATTCTCTGAGAAAACTACAAGAAACCCAACAGTAACAGATTCTATTGTTATTTTATCTATTGCTTTTGTAGCTGTTGGAATTGCACATTTAGGTGCAGATCATATACCAACCTTCTTAAAAAACAATTTTGAAGTGGTAGCAGATCCAAAGAGTGCTTTATCATCTTTTGGTTCTGGATTCTTTTGGCTAATTACTATTGCTACAATTATAGGCGTGCTTTTATCTTTTACAAAAGCCAAAACTTACGAAGGTGCTGGAGCAAGTAAATTAGGAAGCATTTTTATTTACATTCTTGTTGCAACCATTGGTATGAAAGTAGATTTAAGCGGTATTTTAGAAAACCCAGGATTAATACTTATAGGAATTGTTTGGATGACTATACATGCTATTTTACTAATTATAGTAGCAAAACTAATAAAAGCACCATTTTTCTTTTTAGCTGTTGGAAGCCAAGCCAATGTTGGTGGCGCTGCTTCTGCTCCTATTGTAGCAGCTGCTTTTCATCCAAGTTTAGCAACTGTTGGAGCGCTTTTAGCAGTGTTTGGCTATGTGGTTGGAACTTATGGCGCACTTTTATGTGCAGAATTAATGCGAATAGCTTCAATGAGTTAGTATTTTAAATTATTAAATAAGATATTTGCTGGCTTTAAAAAATTAAATACAACATGAGATACATATTACTACTTTGCTTTATTACGGTTATGTCTTGCGGAAAAGATACTAAAGACATGACGGTTAAAGGAACTATTAAAGGTTTAAAAAAAGGAACCGTTTATTTAAAAAAATCTAACGACACAACCTTTGTAGTTGTAGATTCTACTAAAATTGATGGTGATTCTAACTTTGAGTTATACGCAGATATTACGACCCCTGAAATGTTTTTTATTGAATTAGATAAAACATCTAAACCAGATGAACGTATTTCTTTCTTCGGAAATAAAGGCGTAACAGAAATTAATACTACACTAAAAGATTTTGCTTTTAAAGCTAAAATTAAAGGTTCTAAACAACAAGCTTTAATTGAAGAATACATTGCTATGATGTCTAAATTTAACGATAGAAATCTAGACTTAGTTAAAGCAAAAATGGATGCTTTAAAAACTAACGATACTGTTACTTTTAAAGACATTGAAAAGAAACTAAATGGTATGACCAAAAGCAAATACCTTTACACCACTAATTTTGCTGTAAACCACAGCAATAGTGAAGTTGCACCTTATTTAGCTTTAACCGAAATTTATGATGCTAATATGATGTTATTAGACACTATAAATAACTCTTTAACTAAAGAAATTAAAGCCTCTAAATACGGAAAGGACTTAAACAATTTTATTACTAAAATAAAAACAGGAGAAACTACAGGGAATTAAAGGTCTTAGAAAAATCAACTTCATAAAAAAGCCTCAAAATAGTAATCTATTTTGAGGCTTTTTATATTTTTTTTAAAATTGAATTACAAGAATTTTACGCCTAATAAAATCCAACCCATCAGTAAACATAATCCACCTAAAGGCGTAATTGGTCCTAAAAACTTTAACTTCTTACCAAACCCTGTGCTAAAACACAACCCATAAATACTGAAAGAAAATAATACAACTCCAACAATAAAAGCTAAACCAATATAGGTTTCTAAGTCTGTTGTGAAGTCAAAATGTAATCCAATGGTTAGTAATACTATAGCATGATACATTTGGTATTTCACACCAGTTTCAAAACTTTGTAATAATTCTTTGGTGAATTTATCTTTTAAAGCATGAGCACCAAAAGCACCTAAAAGTATGGCTAATACTCCAAATAGAGATGCAGATAATAATACAATATCTTTCATATTAATTTAATAATTGGTTTCCAGTTCTCATTTTAAAACAACGTTCTTTTCCTAAATATAAAGGGTTACCTTCCTTTTCGCTCCAAAAGCCTTCTAAAACATTTTCGGAAATACATTTATATACTGCAACACCTTTGTAGGTTTTATTTTCTTCACCTTTGTAATTAAAGTTAATGACTAAAATATGGTCTTTATAAAATCCAGTTCCAAATTGCACGTGCTCGTTGTTAATTAACCATGTAGCAATTATTCTGTTATTATGGTCTAGTGTAAGCGTTAATTCGCCTTTATAAACATCTGAAGATTTGTCTTGGTTAGAACCTTCTATTTTATATGTTCCTACTAATTGTTTTATGCTCATTTATTTTCCAATACAAAATATGAAATAATTAATAAAACTGTTATGACGTAAAAAGTATGAGAATCTCATTCTTTTAAAAGATACAACAGAGGATAAAGTTATTATAATAACACTTAGTAGATGCAATATAATTAATTTAAAGTCATAGATAGGTGATTACTTAATGGTAATTTTCAAGTGTTTTTAAAAATAAAGTTACAAAAACCAATAGTAATTCTATTTTAAAATTTTGAATCAAAACATCTACTGTAAATTAAATTTACAGTAGATGTTTTGATTTTTAGCTCTATAAACCCAAGCTATTTGCCCTAATTGACCAATAATTTTTACTGAATCTTTAATAGATAATTTAGAACCACCTGCATGAATCCATCGTTTTAAAGGTTGCTCACAAAGCATTTTTTTTACTTCCTTTAAGCCAAAATGCTGACTCATTCTTTTAAAAATTTCTACATCGAAAATCCATTGACTCACAAACTTTTTACTAAATGCAATTTTTATAACATCTTTACTAAAAATTTTAGCACCACATTGAGTATCTACAAAATCCATTCTTAAAATGGATCTAATAATAAAGTTAATGGTTAAACTAATAACTTTTCGTGCAGACTCTTTAGTAATATTTGCTCCCATTCTTGAAATACGAGATCCACTTACTATTTTGAAATTTGAGTGCTCTATTGTTTTTACTAAATCATCAAAATCAGCTAAGTCTGTGGATAAATCAGCATCTAAAAACCCAATATAATCTAAATCCTCTTTTTTAGCCATATGCAACATACCCAGACGAACTGCTTCTGCTTTACCTCCATTTTTTTCACAATTATAAACAGTAATAAAATCTTCTCTTCCTTTTTGTATATTTTTTAAAACCTCTAAGGTTTTATCTTTACTACCATCATTTACAAAACACAAATGATAACCTGAATTCTTATCTATATAATCTGTGAATTCTTTACTAAACAATCGCTCCTCTTCATTATAACAAGGTATTACAACACCAACACAACGTTCTTGAATAATAACATCGTTTTTAATAGTTAGGTTTTGTCCTTCGGGCATACCAATTAGTCGTTTTACTCGTGCACTAATCTCATTTAAGCTTAAAGGTTTTTTCATATAATCGTTAATTCCTAATTCAAATCCTTCAGTAATTATTTCATCTTTAGTGTTACCTGACAAAACCATAATTGGTATTTGGCTAGTATTAGTAATTCTAATATATCTCACAACTTCCAAACCAGAAATTCCAGACAAATTAATGTCTACAATAATTAAATCTGGCTTAAAAGAGTCAAATAAATCTATTCCTCCAGAAACACTTTCAGCTGTTTCTACTTCATATCCTAATTCGATTAATCTTTTTTGTAAAGGTAGTAATACCAATTGTTGATCATCTATTGCTAAAATTTTCATAGTATCTTTTATTTAGAAGTTCTAAGCCAAAAATAGAGTCGATTAACTTATTTTTTTATATCACTTCGATGATTGATTCTTTTCTATCGGTGAATGTAAATTTAGTGTCGATGATTTTAGCTAGCCATAACCAAACTTTATTATATCTTTAAATCATAGTAAAAAGATCTATTTTAAATGAAAGAAACCTCAAATAAATACTTAATTGCTGCAATCCTTTTAGGATTAGCATTTCATGGTAGTTCCATCTTTTTTACTTTGGAAACTACTTATGATGCATTAATACATTTATTTTTTGCAGATCATTATGCAAACAGTTGGTTTGAACCTTGGAATTATAAATGGTATACAGGTTTTACTGTACAAAGTTATCCGCCTTTAGTCCATCAATCTATTGCTTTACTCTCTATGGTTGGTGGTTTAAAGTTTGGTTTATTTAGCGTTGCGCTTATAGCTATAATTTTATTTATTACAGGAGTTTACCGCTTTTCTTTAATGATGACAGCTAACAAAACAGTTGCTGGATATGCAGCTGTTTTAGCGGTATTCTCTTCTTCTTTTATAGAAACGCTTCACGTTTTTGGACAGTTACCAAGTATTATTGGTGTTTCTGTATTAATGCACGCGTTACCCGAAATTTATTTATGGCTAAAAACAGGCAAGACATGGTATTTAGCCACTAGTTTATCTTTAATAGCTGTAACGGTTACTTCGCATCACGTTACACCAATTTTTGGAATGATATTTTTTATCTTTCCTTTAATAGGAATGGTTATTATGGACGTTTCTCGCGAGCAAGTTAAGACCATGAAAGAAGTGACATTCAAACTATTTTTGAGTAGCTTTTCCAAGCTTTTTAAACGTATTGTAAGCTTCGGAATGTTATCCTTAGTATTAATTATTGGTTGTATTTTTCCGTATTGGTTAAACTCTAAAGCCAACCCAATTACTCAGGTTCCAATTCCGCATGGATCTCGCGATAATTTTTTAGAAATTACATCGTCTGGATTAGTGTTCTTTTTAATTCCTTGGGGAATTTTACTAATAATAATACCTTATATTTTCTACAGATATTATAGCAAGCGTTACTTGTTTTTCGGGCTATCTATAACCATTTGTACTATTTTAGGAACTGGTGGAACCACTTCTATTCCTTTAAAAATGTTAGGCGAAACTGCGTTTAATATCTTAACACTAGATCGCTTTACACTTTGGGCTTCAATTTTATCGCTACCATTGTTAGGCGAATTCACCTATCGTTTTGTAGAAGGTGATTTAAAGACATTAATTCAGGAGAAATTTGGTGCCATTTACCATCGTATTATTGGCGGACTATTAGCAGGAACCATGGTGTTTATGGTCGTTTTTACCATGAGTTTAAATTACTTTAGACCGTCGCAGCCTCCAAAAATTAAGATGCAACCTATCGTTAATTTCTTAAATCAAGACGATCATGATAAATGGCGATTTTTAACACTAGGTTTTGGGGACCAAATGGCTTGGTTAAGTGCACAAACCAATGCAATGACTGTAGATGGGAATTACCATTCTGCAAGACGTTTACCAGAATTAACTACACGACCAATAGAGCGTTTAGAAAACTCTAAATTTAAAGGTATAGCCGGAATTGGATCACTTCAGCAATTTTTAACAACACCTGAAAAATACAATCTTAAGTTTATATTTTCTAACGATAAATTTTACGACCCCATTCTCTACTTCTGTGGTTGGCAACGTTTAAGACAATTAGAAAACGGAGTAATGGTTTGGGAACGACTTAACATTCCTCCTGTTTCGTCTATTCTACCTAAAGACGATGTTGCCAAATGGCTAAAATTACATTGGGGAATTGTACCTTTTTTAACTGTCTTGATTGCGTTTATTTTAAACATCCAAATGCTTTGGACACATGCTTTAAAAACTAAAATTAAACCGATTCCAGATTTTTTAAAGTTTTCGAATAGTTATACTAAATTTTCAAGTGGTATATTGCGAATCACTCATATTTGGTGCTTAATATTAGCTATTCTATTATGTTATGGTTTGTATTTATTCTACTTAAAAAACGATTCACAACGCAGTCCTGAAAATGCTATTATAGCCTATTATGATGCTTTAGATTTTAAGGAGTTTGAAAAAGCATATAGCTTAATTGATCCTGAAAATAAGTTACCTATTGCACAATATATGTTGGAAATTTCTGTGACAGATGGTTTACTAAGTAGTTATGCAAAAATGGATGCTATTGAAACCAAAATAACAAAACATAATGACAGTACAGTTTCTGCAAAAGTTACAAGTCAATGGATAACACCATTAGAAAAAATTGAAAAAGTAGATTACAAATCTTTGTCAAAACAAAACGGAAAATGGTATTTACAACCAGACGATTTAAATAACGATTTACCACCAGATCAATTATATTCTGATAATACCACACAATACTTTAACCAAGGAAGACGACGTATTACAACAGAGCAAACACATCATGAAGATATATTAAAACAGCCAGTTTTAGAAGTGCTTGATGCTAAATTAGTAAAATACAATGGTAGCTATGCTATTATTGGCGAAATACAAAATATTGATA
>Ga0105354_1000060_pt1 | contig 73384 bp, 50 predicted proteins | sample GOMGulsemesocosm_FD_83658 | JGI IMG/M metagenome (GOLD analysis project Ga0105354, IMG submission 83658) | Methane-oxidizing microbial communities from mesocosms in the Gulf of Mexico - GOM9B Gulf of Mexico | ecosystem: Environmental > Aquatic > Marine > Cold seeps | place: USA: Gulf of America...
AAGTGATGTAGCATATCAATATATAAATTACTTAATTCCAAATCATTTTTTAAAATATTTCTTAGTGTGCTATAAGGTATTTCGTAAAGGGTTACATCTGTTAGGCATTCAATAGTGAAATTAGAGGTTTTTTTAGTAGAAATTGCAGTAAGTGAAACAACAACATGGTTGTTAGTAAACAAGAATTTATTATATTCTTTACCTAAATTATCTGTAATGTATTTTCTTACTATTCCTGATTGTATAAAGAATAAATTTTCAGGATGTTGCCCAGCACGACAGATGACATCATGCTTTTTATATGTTTTTTTAATAGCAATGTCAGTTATCCTAGACCAACTTTTTGGTGGATTTCTTAATTCATTAAACAATTCAAAAACCGTTTTGTGTACCATTGTAGATGTAATTATTGCATAGTTTGGGGTTTAAAATTAAATAAAACTATTAATATTTACTAACTTAACTTATTATTTTTTAATACATAGCATTGCAATTTTTTTATTTTTTATGTTAGTTGTAAAAAATAAATACTCAGTTCCTCCGTCTTTTAACTGTAATTCCTTTCTGATATCAGCAACAGATTTTGGAAAGTTTCTTGTAGTAATGTTAATTTGATGTTTTTTAAATCGTTTTCTGAGCTCTTTTTTGTTATAAGGTATAATTTCAACTATTTCAAATGATCTTCCCGGAAAATCAATTAAATTGTCGTTTGAGTACAAGTGGGAGTGCTGATGTAGTTTGTTAAGCTTGTAATGTAGAGCAACTTCGTTAAATCCTCCAGATTTTAATATTGCAGCATTTGGTTCATATAAATACTTTTTTGGTAGACCGTATGTGGCAAGTTTTGAATTGGTTTTAATAAAATTAAAATGATCTACTCTAGTATTATAAATATTAGCTGTAATAATGGAAATTTCACCTATGTAGTTTTTCTTTAATAGAAACAGTAATTCTTTCACTTCATTTTTTACAGCGATAATGTGTATTTCTTTTACAAAACCTAATTCCTTTAAGCTGTTAGTAATGTCAAGTAAAGGGGAGGTTTTAATTAAAATATTTTTAGTTTTATAAAATAGAGTTTCTATATTTTCTGTAACATTAGGTAAGCAATCACTTAGTAAAAATACTTTTCCTTTGGAATCATTTCTTCTCGATGGATCAATATATATCCAATCAAAAACTTCAGGGGTGTTTTTTAAATATTGAATTCCATCTCCAGCAACAGTTTTAATATTATTACATTTAAGCTGTTTGTAATTATGAATTACTATTTCTGATAGTGATTGGTTTATTTCACAATGGGTAACATTGGTTATCTTTTTTGAAAAATAAAATGAGTCTACACCATAACCTCCAGTTAAGTCAATTAATGATTTTCCTGAAACTAAACTAGCTTTATATTTTGCTGTCGTTTCTGACGAGGTTTGCTCAATATTTAACTTGTTTGGGTAGTATATATTAGGAGTGTTATACCATGTTTTTAATTTGTTTTGGCAACGTTTTTTAGCTTCAATTTGAATGGCTAATTCTTTTTGATTTACATTTTTAAAATCAAGTTTTTTTAATAACAATGACGAAATGTCAGTATCTATATTTTTTTCTATAAATAACTGTATATCAGTTTTTAGTATGTTTTTATTCAAAGTAAAGGATTAAGTTTTTTGGTTTTTAATTCTATAGCTAAAAATAATGCTCGCTAAATGTTTTTTAGATCCCCTCTGTAATTTTTTTAATAATTTTATTGTCAGATAAAAACTCTTTTGAAATAACTTTTAAAGCAGTGTATGTAGGTACAGCGATGATCATCCCAATGACTCCAAAAAGAAGACCTCCTATGATGATCACAAGGAAAATTTCTAGTGGATGAGATTTTACGCTATTAGAAAAAATTAAAGGCTGGCTCACAAAATTATCTATCAATTGCGCTATTGCATAACCAATCATTACATAGGTTGTTTTTGGCAAAATTACAGTTTGAAAATCCATTCCTAAATTACTGCTCATTGATAAAATGAACATTAATATACCTCCGATTAATGGGCCTACATATGGAATTAAATTTAACAGCGCGCATAAAAACGCAATTACAATAGCATTTTTTATTCCGAAAATTAATAAGATAATGGTGTAAATTACGAAGAGTATTAATATTTGAAATACTAACCCGACAAAATAACGAGACAATAAATCTTTTATTTTTTCAAAGGACTTTTTTAAGCGTCCCTCTTTATTATCTGAAACTAATAAGAGAGCTCCATCTTCTAATAATTTACTGTCTTTTAAAAAGAAGAAAGAAATAAATAGTACAGAAAAGAGACCAATACTTAAGCTTCCTACCATTCCTAAAACGGAATTTAATAGCTCTGGTATTATATTTATATTTATTTTGGACAATACATCAGAATTCTGAAGTGTTTGAAATAGATCAATATTGTGGGCTAATAAATAATTATTTATTTCTTCTGATAGATATTTAAAGTTGGTTTCTAATTCATTATAATTTAATAGCGCTAAATTTTCTCCTTGACTTTTAATTAATGGGATAAACATCGATGCTAAACCAACTATTGACCCTAACAATATTAATATTGTTGTTATGACGGCAATTGTATTTTTAAATTTTAATCGTGATTTTAAAAATAATGTAATTGGTCTACCTATTAAAGAGATTACACCTGCAATGGCAATATAAACAAGCACATCGCTTATTTTGTACAGAAAAATGAATAAGATGCCAAAACCTAATATGATTGCAATAGCTCTTAAAATACCGTTGCTAATGTTTTTTGAGTCAGTTGAGTTCAATATTAATTTGTGTTAATGATTTCTAGTGAAGTTTAAAAATAGGTATTTATTATAAACTATTAGCTTTCTTGGAGTTGTTTTGTGATTTCATATAAAACAATATTAGTAGCTTGTACTACATTCATGCTTGAATTTTCTCCAAACATATTTATATGTACTATCTCATTCACTTGGGTTAATATTGTTTCTGATACCCCAAAGTTTTCATCTCCAATAATTAGTATTATTGGTTTAAGGCTATTAAATTCAAGGAGTTGTACAGGTGTACTTTTATTAGTTATTTCAATTGCTATAAGTTGATGAGTGTTTTTTACTTTCGAGATGTATTCTTCTATATTTTCGATAATTTCATACGGAACATATTTTTCAGTTGCTCGAGATGTTTTTTGCATTTTCCTTGAAGGAATAGGAAGTGCCTCCCCGCTAAAAATTATTTTACAAACTCCAAATGCATCGCAAACACGAAATAATGAACCTATATTAGGTGCATTATTAACGTTTTCACATAAGACAGTAATTGGGAATGTTTTTTTAATAAAGGTTGAAGTATAATGTGTTAATTGCATTAATTTAGTTTTCAAAAACGTATTTAATAATATTAGCGCCCATTTGAAATGCTTTTAATCTAATTTCTTGAGGATCATTGTGTATTTCAGAATTTTCCCAACCATCACCTAAATCAGACTCTGTAGTATATAAACAAATTAATCTTCCATTATGGAAATAACCGAAAGCTTGGGGGCGTTTTCCATCATGTTCATGGATTTTAGGAAGCCCTTTTGGAAAATTATATACAATATTGAAAATAGGATGTTTGCTTGGTAGTTCTGTTAATTCTTGGTTCGGAAAAATTTTTTTCAGTTCTTTTCTAATATAAGTATCCATTCCATAATTGTCATCAATGTGTAAAAAACCACCAGAATTAAGATAATTTCTTAAGTTTTCTGCTTCCTCAGTTGAAAAATGAACATTCCCATGTCCGGTCATATGTATCAACGGATATTGAAATAGTTCTGGGCTTCCACTTTCTACAGTTTTTGGTTTACTATTTATAGTTGTATTGATGTTGTTATTACAAAATGTAATAAGGTTTGGTAGTGCAGTAGGGTTGGCATACCAATCACCGCCTCCATTATATTTTAATATAGCAATCTCTTGCGAATAAGATAGTGTAGCTGATAAAAGTATTATGTAAACTATTATTTTAATCACTTTTGTCTTTTTTTTAGTAGCGTTTTTAAATTAAAAAGTTTAAATGTAAATATACATTTACTTCTCGAATTAATTATCAAATCTACATATTTATAGATGCTATTACGTATTGTTCCTAACAAATAAGTTACTAACTCTCATTATTATGAGGATACAATAGAAAAGTAAAGTACTTGTCTGTTATTACTTCTAACTTAAAGAAACACTTAAAATTTATTACTAAAAAAATAAAAAGTTATGCAGAGATAATACGATGTTATTTCAACGTATTAAAGCATATTTTTAACTTTAAAATAAACAAAATTCTCTCATGTTAATTCCGAAAACATGTTTTTTCTTAAAATAGAAAGCCCCTTAAAAAGGAGCTTTATCTATTTAAGATTCTCTCCAATTATTGATAGAGTCAAATATTTTCAACAAAATTTAAAAAGACTTTTTTATGAAGTTCAAAATCCAAATTAGGAGAAAGTGCTACACGGACAATATAATCTTTGTCCCCTTCTTTAGTCGTTCCTTGTGTAGATGTTGCAGGTATCGTCCAATAACATCCATTTAACTGACCATAACTAACACAGAACTTACTTTCGTGGGGAATTTCATTGATCATTAAATTTATTAATTTCAAATTCAATTCTCTTTTATAAGCCTCTTTTTCTTCATCAGTATTACCTTTAGTAGGAAGATCTAATGAAAATACAGATGGGGTAAATCCTTTTTCTGCTAATTCTTCAGAAACAAAATTGATTTTCGCATTTGGTAAAGTCTCGTTGATAAAGTTTACAAATTTCCGTGTATACATATAAGCATCATGAATTCTTAGGTTCATGGAAGGTAACTGTTTTGCTAATATTTCCATTTGAAGATTTGTAGCCTCGTTATCACAAAGTTTTAGGTGTAAATCTATTTTTTCCATTAAGGTTTCAGCTCTTTTATTAGCTACACAGTAGCCAGCAGTACATTGTCCAGCACTTGGGAATTTCGAGCCACTAACGTATGAAATGGTCCTAGTAGTTGAGAGTATTTCACCTTCTCCTAAAAAATGTGTATTAGGACAAAATGTTTGATCTAAAATAAAAACAGGAGTGATAGCAATTTCACCAGTTGCAGTTTTACGCTTTTTGCTTAAAGTCTTTTCTAACTTTATAAGATTTGGAACTTCAACCCTTGGATTTGTTGGTATTTCAGCAATTATATATGGGATAGCATCTTCGTTAGCAATTTTATTTAAAACTATATCAATACTTTTAACCATATCATTGCCACCATCCACCGGTAAATCCATCACTTCTACATTATCAATGCAAGCTGAAACTCTTCTTGCTTGGTCATTTGTACCACCATAACAATTCGGAGGAACAATAATTTTGATAGCCTTCCCTTTGTGGTTTTGTACTGCATCGTGAATTAATCCCATTACAATTGCATATTGCATTGAAAGTCCACTAGAAGCAACTACAGCCTTAGTATTTGCACCGGTAATTTTTTTAATTGAATCTAAGACTAGTGTTTTGTTTATCTCGACATCACTTTTCTTATTAACAAAAGAAGACTTTTTTAATAGAGACTTTAAGGCAGCAAGCGTATTTGCTGGAGTCATTGCAATTGTCTCTCTTCTTCTGACATGCTGAATTTCTGAGATATAACTTTCATTTTGTTCACCATTTACTAATAAAATACTTCCAAAGTGAGAATGGACACTTATAAAAAAGTCAATATTTGAGGTGAGCTCAAAATTACAAATTTCATCTTGTTGTGAGAAGAAAATGGTACTGCCGTTAAATCTGGAAATCTCTTCTGCTTTCTCAAGCTTCTTTAAATCAAAGTTATAACCATAAATACTCTTTAGTACTTCAATATCAAAAAAATGTGGTAATTCACCTGTATAAATGATTTGGGTGTTTTTATTAGCTAATAAATTTTTTCTTAGAATTGCCAAGATAGGAGCCGTCTTTGATGAAAAACTTATAACATTTTTTGGTTTTAGATTATTTAAGTTAGCAGTTACCCATTCTAGCACACAAGATAATGGATGACCTAATCGAATATAGTCATAAGCAGTGGGTAGTTTACTTAGTACTGATGATTCAGAGTTATTATTGTTAAATAAGATTTCAAATTGTTTTAAGAACTGAGATTTAGCCAATTTTTCATTATAAATATCTAGTCGATGGGTTGTTAGACTCAACCAACCTGTTGGCATATTTTTTAACACATCATTAATATAATTTAGCATTTTATTGTCTTCCATAATTTTCACCTTTAGGTAGGCTGGTAATATGTATTAATTAGGTTTATTTTAAAAGTGTTACAGACGTTTTTACTATACCGTACACAACGTTATATAAAGTGTTATACGATGTAGTCAACCGACTGAAAATTCACGTGTAAATATACGCTTACTTTTGGAATAGGAGAGAAGTAAGTATGTAATTTATATGTTGTGTCTGTAGCACAAGATTATAGGCATGCAATAAAATGATTATTTTTAGTTATGTAAGGTAAAAAGAATATTATGAAAACTTATTACCAAGTCGTTATAAAAGACAATGGTAATAATGTAGTAGGTAAGCAACTTAGTGTTTTACAACTACAGCAAGTATTTTTAAGTTATTTATCAAGCTAAAGTAAATTTAATAATTTATTTCTTTGGAGTTGTGCCCATTTCAAAAATGATTTCACCTCCATTGATGATATCATGGTGTGATAGCAGCATGTTTTCTGTTTTTTTCCCATTGACAGAAACATGTTGCACATACACATTTTTTCGACTTTGATTTTTTACGGTAAGCTTTAATGTTTTTCCATTATCTAAATGTATAGTAGCTTTTTTTACTAAAGGGCTACCCAATGCATAATCGGAGGAACCTGGAGTTACCGGATAAAAGCCTAAACTACTAAAAATATACCAAGCACTCATTTGTCCAGCATCATCATTACCACATAATCCATCCACAGTAGGCCCATACATAGTATCTAAAATCATACGGACTCGTGATTGAGTTTTGTAGGGTTCATCCGTCCAATTATATAGGTAGGGAATATGGTGTCCGGGTTCATTACCATGCACATAATTACCAATGATACCATCTCGTGTTATATCTTCGTGTTGGTTGATAAATTTATCGTCAATATCCATGGTAAATAAAGAATCTAGATGTTGACTAAAATGTTTTTTTCCGCCCATTATACGGATCATATTATTAATATTTTGCGGAACGTATAAGCCATAATTCCAAGCGTTTCCTTCAATAAAGCCTTGCCCATGAGTATCCATAGGGTTAAAATTTTGTCTGAATGTTCCGTCTGATAATTTTGGTCGCATATAGCCAATTTTTGGGTCATACACATTATTGTAATACTCTGAACGTTTAGTGAATTCTTTTTCAACAGCAGTATTTTCAACCTGCTTTGCTATTTGTGCAATACACCAATCGTTATAGGAATATTCCAGTGTTTTAGAAACAGAGGAATGACTTTTATCATCCGGCACATAGTTATAATCTATATAATCACCAATACCGTTAAAATACCTAACATTAGCGGTGTTAACAGAGGCTTTTAAAGCATGTTCATGATTAAAATCGCCCACTTTTTTTGCTATTGCATCTGCAATAACCGATGTTGCATGGTATCCAATCATACACCAATTTTCATTGGCATAATGACTCCAAATAGGCAACATATTATGTACGCTTTGATCATGATGAGCCAGCATTGATTTGATCATGTCGTTATTTCGTTTAGGTTGTATGATATTAAATAAAGGATGTAACGCTCTATAGGTGTCCCAAAGAGAAAATACACTATAGTTGGTAAAATCTTTTGACTGATGAATATTTTGGTCTAAACCTCTGTATTTTCCATCGACATCTTCATAAATTATAGGCGATAAATTACTATGGTATAATGCGGAATAAAAAGTTTTTTTATCAGCTTCATCAATACTTGTAATCTCTATTTTTGATAACTCCTTGTTCCATAATTGTCTGGTGTCAGCTTTTGTTTTATTAAAATCCCAGTGTGGAATTTCAGCGTTTAAATTTTTTAGTGCTCCTGACGTACTTACTGAAGATAGAGCAAATTTAATTTTAATTTTTTCATCAACTTCAGTATCAAAATTAAAATAGGCTCGGATGTTTTTTCCTGCCATTTCTGGGAAATTTTTATCCTGATTAAACTGTCTGTAAAACCCATCGTATTTTATAGTATCATATTTTTTATGCCCATAACTTTTAAAGGCTTTTGAAAAGGACATCGCAAAAAAGAGTTTCTTGGTTCTTGCCCAACCTTTAGTTTGCCTATATCCTGTTATTAAGCTGTCATTTTCAACACGAATAAAGGTCCATACATTTTTATTATGATGATGATACACATTATAGACCATATCTAAAATAATATGTGAATTATCAGATTTAGGAAAGGTATATTGATGAAACCCTACACGTTCGCTAGCTGTCAGTTCTGCTGTAATATCATAACTATCTAAATTTACCTGATAATATCCTGGAGTTGCTTTTTCAGTATTGTGAGAAAATCTAGAATAAAACCCTTTAGTATTTTCATTTGTTTTTAAAGGATCAAGGACTAATTTTCCTACTGTTGGCATGACTAAAAAATCTCCTAAATCGGAATGCCCAGTCCCACTTAAATTGGTGTGTGAAAAGCCTATAATGGTCGAATCACGATGTTGATATCCTGCACAATATTCATAAGTTTTACTATTATAGGTACCATCTTTTTTGAACATAGCTTCAAAGTTTGTTTGTGGGCTTAATTGTACCATACCAAAAGGAGCGGTAGCTCCTGGGAAAACATGTCCCATTTTACTTGTTCCAATAAAAGGATTTACATATTGAGTGAAGTCACTTTTAGCAGCTCTTGAAGATGTTATTTCTAGCTCTTTATTTTTACAAGAATTGAGCAGTAATAAAACTATAATAATGAAGTTTCTCATTTTTTCATCAGTTATTAATAAATAATATATTTTATCTATACAAACAAATATAATAAAAACAGCTAAGGCTTTTATTATGAAATAATAACGGTTAATGAGAATTTTGTGATAATAAAATTTACTTTATTCTAAAATAAATTTTAGAAAGCGGTACGTAAAAATCCTTACGTTCTTTTTAGAAGTAGTACAATTAATAGTTAGTGCTATTTTGCAAAAGTATTTATCCTATAAAGTGTATTCATAATTATTTTTTAGTTTAAAATGATATTAATAGTTGTTTCACTATAGTATTTTGTTTTTTTGATAGTAGGAAATTTTTAGAAAACATAAAAACCTCAAAAAAATAATTGAGGTTTTTATGTTTATTTGCAGTTGTTGATGTATTAAAGGTTAATTTCGAAAAACCAACTCATCTTCAAAAGCATCTAAAAGTATGGAACTATTAGTTGTTACTTTTCCAGAAAGTATTTCTTTTGATAATTGATTTAAAACTAATCTTTGTATTACTCGCTTTACAGGTCGCGCTCCAAATTGTGGATCAAACCCTTTTTCAGCTAAATGTTTTATAGCTTCATCAGTAGCATCAAGCGTTATTTGTTGTTCATTAACTAGTTTTTTAATCAAATTCAATTGTAGGTGTACAATTTTTTCGATTTCTGATTTTCCTAATGGTGTAAACAACACAATATCATCTATTCGATTGATAAATTCTGGGCGGACAGTTTGTTTTAAAACCCCTAGAACCTCAATTTTTGCAGTTTCAATTGCAGTAGTCATATCAGGAATTGCAGTAAATTTATCCTCAATAATATCACTACCTAAATTAGAAGTCATGATAATAATTGTGTTTTTAAAATCGGCAACACGCCCTTTATTATCAGTTAGCCTACCTTCGTCTAATACTTGAAGAAGTACGTTAAATGTATCAGGATGAGCTTTTTCAATTTCATCTAATAATACTACGGAGTAGGGACGTTGTCTAACCGCTTCGGTTAATTGTCCCCCTTCGTCGTAACCTACATATCCTGGAGGAGCACCAACCAATCTGCTTACTGAATGTTTTTCTTGATACTCGCTCATATCAATCCTAGTCATGGCATTCTCATCATCAAATAAATATTGAGCAAGAGCTTTAGCAAGTTCAGTTTTACCAACACCAGTGGTTCCAAGAAATAAGAAGGAGCCAATTGGTTTTTTAGGATCTTGTAATCCAGCTCTTGAACGTCGAATAGCATCTGAAACAGCTTCGATAGCTTCATTTTGCCCTACAACACGTTTATGTAATTCAGTTTCTAGTAAAAGCAGCTTTTCACGTTCTGATTGCAACATCTTAGTTACTGGAACTCCTGTCCATTTAGCAACAATTTCTGCAACATCATCATTGGTAACCTCTTCTTTTATTAATGCGTTTTCCTGTTGTTTTTCTAAAGCAATTTTTAAGGTATCTAGTTTTTCTTGAGTGTCTTTAATTTTACCGTAGCGTAGTTCTGCAACAGCTCCGTAGTCGCCATCTCTTTCCGCTCTTTCTGCCTCTAACTTATAGTTTTCAATAGCTTCTTTAGCTTCTTGGACTTCATCTACAATTGCTTTCTCACTTTCCCATTTTGCATGAATTACATTACGTTCATCTTTTAAGTTAGCTAATTCATGATGTAATGCTTTTAGTTTAACTTGATCATTTTCACGTTTAATAGCTTCAACTTCAATTTCTAGTTGCATAATTTTACGATCGAAAGCATCTAACTCTTCTGGCTTAGAGTTCATTTCCATTCGTAATTTTGAAGCCGCTTCGTCAATTAAGTCAATTGCTTTATCAGGTAAAAAACGATTGGTAATATAGCGTTGCGATAATTTTACTGCAGCAATAATTGCTTCGTCCTTTATCTGAACTTTATGATGTGCTTCATATTTTTCTTTAATCCCTCTTAAAATAGAAATAGCACTTTCTGTATCTGGCTCATCCACAGTTATTTTTTGAAAACGACGTTCCAAAGCCTTGTCCTTTTCAAAATATTTTTGATATTCATCTAAGGTTGTTGCTCCTATGGCTCTTAGTTCTCCTCTTGCTAAGGCAGGTTTTAAAATATTAGCGGCATCCATAGCACCTTGTCCTCCTCCAGCGCCAACTAGCGTATGTATTTCATCAATAAATAGTACAATATCACCATCGGAAGTGATTACTTCTTTAATGACGGCCTTTAAACGTTCTTCAAACTCTCCTTTAAATTTAGCACCTGCAATTAGTGCTCCCATATCTAGGGAGTAAATAATTTTATCTTTTAGGTTTTCAGGAACATCTCCTTGAATAATTCTATGGGCTAATCCTTCTGCAATGGCAGTTTTACCAACTCCCGGTTCACCAACTAACATTGGGTTGTTTTTTGTGCGTCGTGACAATATTTGAAGAATCCTTCGTATTTCTTCATCACGACCAATAACGGGATCTAATTTTCCAGTTTCAGCTAACTCATTAAGGTTTATGGCATATTTTTTCAAAGAGTTATAGGTTTCTTCTGCCGTTTGAGAGGTTACTCGTTCTCCTTTTCTTAATTCAAGGATAACGCTTTCTAATGCATTAAGTGTTACTCCTTGATCTTTTAAAATTTGTGCTACTTTACTTTTTGATTTAAAAATAGCGATAATTAGATGTTCTATAGAGACAAATTCATCATCCATTTTTTTAGCAATAATGGAAGCTTCATTTAGTGTTTTACCACTTTCTTTTGATAACTGAATATTTCCTCCACTTACTTTTGGGAAACTTTTTAGTTGACTATCTAATAATTGCTGTAATAAAGGAATGTTTACATTTAGTTTTTTTAATATAAAAGGAGTAACATTTTCATCCGTTTTTAAAATAGCCTTAAAAATATGCTCATTTTGTATTTCTTGATGTTGCTCTTCTTGAGTTATCAATTGAGCTTGTTGAATGACTTCTTGTGATTTTATGGTGAAATTATTAAAATTCATAACAATTGTATTTTTTATGTTCGGTTTAAAGCCATCAATGATTAGTCCATAATATAAACAAGTCATTTTGTCTTTAAAACATACAATTATTGATGTCATTTTGACTTATTTTAATTTAATATGATAAGATATTATATCTAGAAGAGCAACTCAGAATCCTAAATCATAATAATTTTTATAAAATTGAAATATTATTACAATTAACATTATGTGTAATTATTATAACGGATGAAGGAAATAAAATTGTTCCCATTTTATAACTATTAATTATATAAATAGCAAAATAATTAACGTATACATATACAGCTTTTTTTTTAGCTTTATTAACAGTTTTATGTAAGGATTCTCTTTATTTTTACACTAAAAAAACAAAGAGAATATATATGAGTTTATTTAATAAAATATTTGGAGGTTCAACAAAAGAAAAAGAAGAAAAGGTATTGCCTTGGTTTTTTTTAACATCCGAAAGTCAATTAGAAGAGATTGAACGAAAATCGTTTAATAAAACTCAAGTTATATTTAAACATTCTACCAGATGTAGTATTAGCAGTATTTCAATGAATAAATTTGTTAAAAATTACAATATACCTCCAGAAGATGCAGATTTGTATTATTTAGATTTATTAAATTACAGATCGGTTTCCGATGAAGTAGGGGATAAGTTTCAGGTGATACATCAATCACCGCAAGTAATTGTTATTAAAAATGGGAAATCAATTTATGATGCATCTCATTATGCAATACAAACCGATAAAATTTTGGAATTGATTTAATTTTTATAAATAATAAGATTGTTACTAACAATAGAAAGCAACCTAATTAGGTTGCTTTCTTATTTCAAAAAAATGTTTAATCATCTGTAATATTAAAAACCTTGTGTATTATATCCCCTTTAGTATTCATTCCATTGATAATCAATTTAATATTTTTATACCCCTTAGTGCCAAATTTAAGATGATTAGTTGTATTTGGTTTTATGATGATATTCGGGAACCAATTTATAGTATTGAAATATGAATTAATTTTTTGATTTAAAAAACTTAATTTAAATTCTTGATAAGTGTCGTTATTTGTACTAAAACCAAATTCTGTATCGCAAATAATATTATTTGCTTGAGGAGTATTTTTTGAGGATTCAATATCGACTCCTTTTTTTGTGTTTATAAAAATTATTCCATTAGTCCCTCTAAGTCCGTAACCAGCTCCAGAAGCATTCAATTTTATATCCTCAACATCATTAGCATCAATATTTAATAACATTGATATATCTGATAATGGTATTCCGTTTAAAACAACCTTAACATTTTCTGCGTCATGAACTGCGTAGAAAGTTTTAGGCCCTCTAGTTGATTTAATAACAGGATCCTCTTGTCTGTATAAATTAACATCAACTCCAGCTAAGCCATTGATAAGTTCTAGTGCGTTACTATTTCCTTTATCTATATCTTTATATATTTCTATACTTTTAGTAGAACTACTTCCTAAAACTTTAGGATCTGGTAATAAGTAATCAAAATTATATTTTTCTTTTTCTGCAATTATAATGACTTCCTCTAATTCATTTTCATTTGTAATACTAATGTTTTTTGAAAGGTTAATGTTTTTTGTATCGTTATTTTTTGCAATAATGGTCTCATCATAATTTAAAATACTGTCAATTTTATATTTAGTATAATTTTTAGAAATATTAAAACTTGACTTGATAATTTCTCCTTTGCTAGATATTAAGCCTAATTTGTATTTAGTAGGGTGTTTTAATAATAAATTATTAAACTCAAACACTTTATCTTTAATATCGGTAACTATTAATAGGTCATTAGCTTTTGAAGATAACATAACCTTATAGTTTGCTAAATTAGTAACATTTGAATTAACATTTCCTTTGATTGTGATTCCGTTTTCATGGTTATACTTTGCAGTTGTGTTTTTTTGTAGTTTTTTTTGCGAACAAGTTTGTAATAAAACATTTATATCATTGCTACTTAAGTTCTCTTTAAAGAGATTTGAATAATTTAATTCATTGTTATTGATATACGGATTTATTAAAAAGCTATTTATGATATCACTAGAGTTTGAATTCATTTTAGTTTTAAAAGGAAGTACGGATATACTTAAATTTGATTCAATATATTTGTTTAACATGTTTATATTTAGGGTAATTGAATCGTTTTTTTTACCGATAGTAGTTATTCCTAAATTAATTTGCTTGTTTTTATTGTCATAATAAAAATTTCTAGATGATATAGGTGTATTTTGTTCATCAAATATTGTAATGGTATTTACACCATTAAACAAATTTTTCTTCTCTAACTCAAAATTATAGCTATGATATTGTGGATCAATTTTTATAGGAAGTACAGATTTTACATAGCCTTTTCTGTGTATCACAACAAAAATTGTTTGATTTATTTTATCTTGTATTGTTGATTTATTCGATTTAATACAAAACGGTATCGTTTTTTGATTTAGATGCTTCTTTTTTTGCTGTATGATAAACCCTTTTTTTGTTGCTTTAGGAATTAATATTTCTTTTTTCACACCATTAATGTCTATGAAAGCAGTATAACTTCTTTTTGGATGATAAATTAATTTAAAAGCCCCAATGCCATTGATAGTATCACGAATTGAAGCTACTTCTCTTTTGGTATCATTATTAATAATTTTCCCTTTAATAGTTATTGGTTCTGTACTCTTGATATTTGTATTGAAAAATATTAAATTCTCAGCACCTTCCAAAAGAACGTTACTTTCAGGGAAGAATTGTACGTATAACTCTTTTTCTAAGTTAACTTCTTTTTTTTGAATAAGTGTTTTTGCAATGTTTTCTTTAGAAGTTAAAATTTGAATTGGTGTAATATTTAAGTTCTTAAAATTTTTATTCCATTGTGTAGTTAATTCAATATAATATGTACCTGCTGTTAAATTTTTAGATAATTGAATATTTCCATTTGTAATACCATTTTCGACAAAAAATAATTTATTATCAATTAATTTTTTTTCAGAGTTATATAGGTTTATATGCAAATTTGTTGTTTTATAATATGGAGTGTTTGCTATATCATATACTATATAAGCTTTAAACCAAATATTTTCTCCAGGAAAATAGGCTGTTTTATTTGTATGTAAAAAATATTTTTCTTGAAGAGAGTTATTTAAAAAATCATTTTCTTCTAAAAAATCGTTAGTAATCTTATTATTATTTTTTTGACTATAGGAACTGAATTGAGTAAGTAAAAGTGTTATTAGAGGTAATATATAAGTTTTTAAAGTATACCTAAATACACTTGTTTTTTTAAAATTATTCATATGTTAGTTTGTTTAATGTTAAATATATAATTCATGTTACGCAAAAAAGTTCAAAAACGGTATTACGTAGCTCTATAAATGCTGTCAAATTCCCAGTAAGTAATTTCTTGTGTATTCTTGTGTAATTTTACCATACTTGATGAATAATAATGAATCCATGCCTGTAGCTGTTGTATAAAAACTCGACTAATCAAATAATCACTATATAAATCTGAAAAATTATTCACATATGATATCTTTTGGGCTTATTAAAATTAAGGAACTTAAAAATAACAATTTCTATGATATTTTTGTGTAACATGAGTTAATTATTCCGTATTGTTATTATCCATTACAAGAAAAAAACATGCTACAAGTAATAGCTGTAATTTCGATATGTTTTTTATTGTTTAACCATAGTGTAAGTACACTCTGAATATACATCTTCAACTCCAACTTCGGTAAAAAATAATTTCTCCACAATGTTTATCTCAAATGATTTCATCAATTTTTAACTATAATCTGAATCGAATCTACTCCTATATGGTTTAAAAAAAAAGTTATTGTAATGTTTGTTTATAAACAGACATTTATAAAAGAATAAAACAATGTTCATTTATAAACAAACATATTAGCAAGTTTGAAAAAGTATTAAATAACTTTATTTAGGGTATATTTATTTTAAATAAGTGTTTTTGTAATGTTTTCTTCTGAAGTTAAAATTGGTGTAATATTTGCCCCTTAAAATTTTTAAAAAATTGTATACTTCCATTTGTAATACCATTTTCGACATAAATAAGTCATTATCAATTAATTTTTTTTCAGAGTTATATAGGTTTATATGCAAATTTGTTGTTTTATAATATGGACTGTCTGCTATATCATATACTATATATAAGTTTTAAGCCAAAGGTTTTCTCCAGAAAAATAGATTGTTTTACTTGTATGTAAAAAATACTTTTCCTGAAGAGAGTTGTTTAAAAAATCATTTTCTTCTAAAAAATCGTTAATAATCTTATTGATACTCTCTTGGCTATAGGAACTGAATTGAGTAAGTAAAAGTGTTAATATGGAAAATACACAAGCTTTTAAAGTATAGCTAAATACACTTGTTTTTTTCAAATTAGTCATGTGTTAGTTGTTAAATGTTAAAGATATAGTACTCGTAAGTATTATATTAAATTAAGTAATTACGATCAAATATCACACGTGTTATTGTTTTGAATATTTAACTTTCCTGCACATTTTACATTATATATGTCTATATAAAAAAGTAACCTAACTTTGTACATAACAAAAAGCCAGAGAAGAAAACTTCTCTGGCTTAATATAAATTTTATAAATAATTGTCAACCTATTTTAGGATGACACAGTATTAAATCCTATGCTTTTTTCCATACAGGAAGTAGTTTTGTGGAAACTTCACCAAAACCAATTCTTGTAGTACCATTATCACAATATCCAGTCATAATTACGGTATCATTATCATTGATAAATTTACGTTCAGTACCATCATTTAATTTCACTGGTTTTTCACCTCTCCATGACAATTCTAACATTGATCCGTATGAATCAGGTGTTTTACCAGAAATGGTTCCTGATCCCATCATATCACCTGAATTTACGGGACAACCATTAACAGTGTGATGAGCCAATTGTTGTGACATATTCCAATACATATATTTAAAGTTAGATTTTGAAACTGTAGAAGGAGCCCCATTTTCTGGCTGAATAGCTACTTCTAAATTAATATCATAACTCTTTTTTCCTGAATATTGTAAATACTCTAATTGAGGTTTTATAGGTTTAGGGCCATTACAACGGTAAGGCTCTAGAGCATCCAAAGTAACAATCCATGGTGATATAGAAGAAGCGAAGTTTTTAGCTAAAAATGGACCTAAAGGAACATATTCCCATTTTTGAATATCTCTTGCGCTCCAGTCGTTAAAAACAACCATTCCGAAAATGTATTCTTCGGCTTCATCAACAGGAATTGGCTCTCCTAAATGGTTTGCTGCAGTTGTAATAAATGCCGTTTCTAGCTCGAAATCAACTAAACGTGATGGTCCAAAAATAGGAGTATCGCTATCAGCTGGTAATGTTTGTCCCATCGGTCTGTGTACAGGTATTCCAGAAGGAATAATAGACGAACTTCTTCCATGATACCCTACAGGAATGTGTAGCCAGTTTGGTAATAATGCATTATTAGGGTCTCTAAACATAGTTCCTACATTAGTAGCATGCTCAATACTAGAATAGAAGTCAGTATAGTCTCCTATTTGCACAGGAAGTTGCATTTCAACATCATCCATTCTGAAAATAATCTTTTCCTTATGTACAGGATTGTCTCTTAAAGCTCCGTTTTTAGTATCAAAAATATCTGCAATTTTGTTACGTACTAATCGCCATGTTTTCCTTCCGTCAGCAATAAAATCATTCAAGGTATCTTGTAAAAAGATATCTTCAGTAAGTGGTATATTCTCAAAATAACCTAATTGGTGTAAGGCACCAAGGTCAATAGCATAGTCACCAATTCTAGTACCTATGGTGATAATGTCATCTTTTGTGATGAAAACTCCAAAAGGAATATTTTGTATTGGAAAATGAGAATCATCGGCCACGGTTAACCAACTAATTCTGTTTGGATCATTTGCAGTTATTTTCATTATAATAAATTGTATAGTTTTATAAATAAAAGATATTCAAATCTACATAAAATTCTGACAATAGAAATTATAAAACATGATAATAATATCAAAATACAATATTGTTGTACTTCTATTATTTTATCAGAAATTTGTTAAATATTAATGTATATAGGAATGAAGTATATAATTGTATTATTATTAGTTTAAAAAGTATTTTTTTTGACATAAGAAGTATAGGATTTCTTATTTTTGAACTTTATTTATAAAATAACATAAACAATGCAACGCGACGAACAAATATTTGAATTAATTCAAGAAGAAAAAGTTAGGCAAGTACAAGGCTTAGAATTAATTGCTTCTGAAAACTTTGTAAGTGAACAAGTAATGGAGGCTGCGGGTTCTGTACTGACTAATAAATATGCTGAGGGATACCCAGGAAAACGTTATTATGGAGGATGTGAGGTAGTAGATGAAGTTGAGCAATTAGCAATTGACAGAGCAAAAGCGTTATTTGGAGCTGCATATGTAAATGTGCAACCACACTCTGGATCACAAGCAAATACAGCAGTGTTTTTCGCATGTTTAAAACCTGGAGATAAAATATTAGGGTTTGATTTATCACATGGTGGTCATTTAACACATGGGTCATCAGTTAATTTTTCAGGGCGATTATATACGCCTTCTTTTTACGGGGTGGAGGAAGCTACAGGAATGTTAGATTATGATAAAATTGAAGCTAAAGCAATTGAGGAACAACCAAAATTAATTATAGCAGGAGCGTCTGCTTATTCAAGAGATATTGATTTTAAACGTTTTAGAGTGATAGCTGATAAAGTAGGGGCTATTTTATTAGCTGATATATCTCATCCAGCAGGATTAATAGCTAAAGGTATTTTAAATGACCCTTTACCACACTGTCATATTGTAACTACAACTACTCATAAAACCTTAAGAGGACCTAGAGGAGGAATGATTATGATGGGGCAAGATTTTGAAAACCCATTTGGAATTACTTTAAAATCAGGGAAAGTACGTATGATGTCTTCTTTATTAGATTCTGCTGTTTTTCCAGGGAATCAAGGAGGTCCATTAGAACATATTATTGCAGCTAAAGCAATTGCTTTTGGGGAAGCATTGTCCGATAATTATATGCATTATATGTTACAAGTACAAAAGAATGCAAAAGCAATGGCTAAGGCATTGGTTTCAAGAGGGTACAAAGTTATTTCTGAAGGAACTGATAACCACATGATGCTAATTGATTTACGGAACAAAAATATTACTGGGAAAGATGCCGAAAATGCATTGGTAAAAGCTGACATTACAGTAAATAAAAATATGGTTCCTTTTGATGATAAATCACCATTTGTAACTAGCGGTATTCGTATTGGTGCTGCTGCAGTTACTACTAGAGGAATGAAAGAAAATGATATGGAAACGATTATTTCTTTAATTGATGAAGTTGTTGTTAATTGGGAAGATGAAACTATTTTGGAAGCAGTTGCTGAAAAAGTAAATGCTTTAATGGGAGATTTACCATTATTTGAAGCATAATTTTAGGCAATAGAATGCTTAATAGTTTATAATTATTTTAAAAGTAAAAAGCGAATCAAACTTGATTCGCTTTTTACTTTTAAACACCGTAAATAAATGTTAATAATAATTAGAAAATGAAATTTAAATATACAATATTATGTATTTTTCTTTTACTTATAATACATGTTCAAAGTCAAAGTAATTTTAATGCTAATGATTATAAAGTTTCTAACTCAGATTTATTATTGGCTAAGTATGAAAAAGATTCATTAGCAAATGCTTTAGTTATCTATGAATTTGGTAAAAGTCATATTGATGATAAAAATTTTGATTTAATTTTTGAGTTTAAGCAAAAACTGAAAATTTTAAATAGAAATGGTTTTGATAAGGCTGATATTACTATATATTTATATAATACTAGAAGTAGTAAAGAGACTATTGATGATATATTTGCTACAACATATAATATTGAAGGAGGGAAGGTTACCAGTGTAAAATTAGAAAAGAATCAGATATTTAAAGAAAAATATAATGAGAACTATACTTTAGTAAAGTTTTCTATGCCAAATATTAAACCAGGATCTGTAATAACATATAGTTATAAAATTAATTCCCCTTTTATATATAAATATAAGCCTTGGAGGTTTCAAAGTAATATTCCCAAATTATATAGTGAGTATCAAGCGAGTATCCCAGGTAATTACGAGTATAATATTAAGTTAGTTGGTGAGTTAAAATTAGATAAAAACGAACATTCAATAAAAAAACATTGTGTGAATGGTGGTAACGGTGCAACCGCTGATTGTCTTGAAACTACTTACGTAATGAAGAATATACCTGCATTTATTGATGAAAGTTTTATGACTACACAAGATAATTATCTTTCACGAGTTGATTATGAACTAAAGGTAATTAAGCGTTTTGATGGGACTATTGATAATATTACTAAAACTTGGAAAACAACAGATAAAGAGCTTGAAGTTGACCCTAATTTAGGAAAGCAAATGAAAAAAAAGGGAATTATAAAAAAGCTTTTAAGTAATGATATACTCATAGAAAAGAATCAACTTGAAAAATCAAAATCCATTTTTGAATTTGTACAGAATAATTTTATATGGAATGGAAAATTTAATATTTTTAAAGATGTTTCAATTAAAGAATTACTAAAAGTAAAAAAAGGGAATGTCTCAGAAATTAACCTATTACTTTATAATTTGCTAAAGGAACAAAATATTAATGTAACTCCAGTACTTCTTTCAACTAGAAATAATGGTTTCCCCACTAAAATATACCCCGTAATATCTGATTTTAATTATATAATAATTCAAACAATAATAGACGGGGAAAAGTATTATTTAGATGCAACAAATAAATATTTAGATTTTGGAGAACTTCCTTTTAGGTGTCTAAATCAATATGGGCGCTTGCTAAATTTTAAGAATGGAAGTGAATGGGTTTCTATTCAAGCAAAAAAAACATCAGTTAAACAATATAATGTTAATTTAAATATATCTGATAGTTTAATAATCAAAGGAAATGTTAATCTTAAAGCAACGGGTTATCATGCTTTACCAATGAAAAGTAATTATTACAATAATCCAGTTGATTATTTTAATTTATATAAAAAGACACACCCAGACATTGAGTTTTCTAATTTTAAAATTAAAAATGAATCAAAAAACAGCTTTTTATTCGAAGAATTATTTGATATTAAAATGGAAACAGAATTAATTGGAGATAATTTATATATTAATCCATTTATATTTAATTTTTTTGACACTAATCCCTTTAAACTTCAAGAGAGAACATACCCTATTGATTTTGGGTATAAGGATTCGTACTTGTATTCTTTAAAGTTTGATATTGATAAAGAAATTGAGATAGTTGATATCCCTAAAGAAGTATTATATAAATTACCTCATAATAAAGGTCAAGTTATTTTAAAGAGTTTAAAAAATAATAATACCATAAGAATATATTTTAAATTTGATTTTAGAGAGCCTATATATGACTCATCCTATTATAAGACTTTAAAAGAGTATATGAGTAAGGTAATTGATGTACAAAGGAATTCCCTTATTGTTTTAAAAATAAAAGGTTAAATTATAAATAAAAGAGCTTACTCATGGGAATTCGAAAAAATATAAACTACTTAACTTTTAAAACACTATCTCATGAAGTGTGTAAGTATAGAACTCCGGGAGTTATAACTCCTGAGGTTTTTTATTAATTTTAACCTTTATACGTTATATTATTAAACCAGAAGAAAATATAAGATTTTTTTATCTATCAATAATTAGACTAATGCATACACGAGTAATTTAGATTGATAGTAGACTATTATTATTTTTTAGGAAAATTTAAGAATTAGATTATGTTTATTCATAGACACAGTTAAAATAGTTAATAACAGTCCATTAATAATTGGCCTTTATTTTCATAGTAACTAAATGGTTTATTGACTTTTTCTTGGCAAATTTGATCCAATACTTCTAGTACTCCCTTTTGCATAGATACTGACCCACAAATCATGATAACAGCTTTGTTATTTAAAGAATTGGAAATAAAATCTTTTTTAGCAAGGATTAAATCTTGTACATAAGTTTTCGGTAGTTTACTTCTAGAATATGCAGGGTAAAATGAATTGAGTTGCTTTTTATCTAATTGTTTTTCAATAATTGTTTTATATAAGTTATAAGAAATTTCATTTCTTCCACCCCAGAATAGATGGATAGGAATTTTTTTGGTATTAGATACTATCATTCCTAAAAATGGACCAATACCCGTGCCTGTAGCGATTAAAATTATTTGAGGAGATTTTTTAGGAAAATGAAAATTAGGGTTTTTAATAATTGCTGCTTCAAATTTTTCATTAACTTCTAGTTGATGTAGGTAATTTGAAACTATTCCTTTTTCATGTTTTTTTACACAGATTAAAACAGTATTATATTTCGTTTTTGAGATAGAGTATAAACGCTCTTTGTCGTCTTTTTTAGGGTAAATAGCTAATAAGTCTCCAGATGTAAAAAATAGTTTTTTGGAAGGTGCTAATTCGAGTAAAAATGTATTGTCTATTTGTTTTTCAAGAGGAGTTATTTCTTTTACAACGAAAGGTTTCGTTTTTAATTTTTTGATCCCTAAATCTTTCTTTTGAATATTGATATCTATATTTAAATATTTAGATACTTTGTTAATCCATTGTGAATATGTTTCAAATGCTCCATTGTCTATAGTTGTTAATTCAATAGCTTCATTTACATTAGGTAGACCATAAAACTTTTTTTGAATATCAAAAGCAAATTTACAAAAATATGTATATGCGCTTGAACCAAAGCCAAGTATTGCGAATTCAACATTCTGTTGTAAAGGATATTTATCTAATTGATTAAAGAATTTTTTAGCATTAGTAGGGGCTTGACCATCACCATAAGTAGCTGTAATAATTAATATTTTTTTTGCTGAACTGAATTTACTAAACTTATTCAATTCAGTTAAGTAAGCTTTTAGTTTATGTTTTAATAGTTTTTTATATAATGCTTTAGCATAATTTAAGGTAGTACCACCTTCAGATCCGACTAGAATAATTATTTCTGCTTGATCCTTGTTTATTGTATTTTTAATTTTGGTTTTTTTTCTAGCTAATGTCATAGCAAAGCCAGAGTACAGAAAGTATATAATACCTATACAGGCTAATAATAAAATAAGTGACCATACAATACTACCGTGGCCGGTATGTAAAAGCAAACTGTAATAGGAGAGTAGTTTATGTAAGGGATATTCTTGTTCACTTATAATATTCCCAGTAATTTGATTGATAACCAGCTCTTTGTTATTTAAATATAGGGTATAATAATCTTCTACATCATTAGAAAAAGGAAATTCTATTTGTTTGATATCATTTAAAGAGATGTTTTTAAAACTTTCAAAGTTTTCTAAACTTTTTCTAGGAGAAGCTTTTAACTCATCAAAATATATGTTGTGAGTTATATGAGTTCTTGGAAGCAATGAGAATTTTTCTAAGGAAAGATATATACCAGATAGTGTCAGAACTAAAATAGGAATAAGGCTCCATCTGCCTAATACTATGTGTAAATATTGGTAGGATTTTTCTTTTACCACTTTAGTAAAAAACTGCAAAAAACCGCCTTGTCGTTTAGATATTAGCACAACTCCTGTTAAAGCAATAATACATAAAAACAAAGAACATAACCCCACTAAAATTCTACCAGTTTTTTTAAAAAATAAAGAACGATGTAAGCTAGTAGCCCATTTATAAATAGGTGTTTTTTCTTTTGGAGTTCCTATTTTTTTCCCGTTTATAGGATTAACAAATATACGTTCACTTTTACCATCTTGAGTAACTACGTCTGCGATGGTTTGGTTATGACTATTTATTTCAAAAGAAACCACTTCAAGATATTCCTGTTTTAATATACTGATAGTTTTTGCTACTGATTGATTTTCTGCCTCTGATGAAATAGAATAAGATTCCAACTGTTTATTTATAGGTTCAAAGGCTAGTATTATACCAGTCAAAGCGGCTAGTAAAATAAAAACAGAAAAAGATAGGGCTAACCCTAAATGGCTATATCTCCAAATTGATATGGTCATAAAACAGGAAAAAAAGCTTATAGATAGTTGAGACTATAAGCTTTAATTAAATATATATTAGTATTGTGTTATTGAGGTATTATACGTACATAACGGATAAACCCTTTTCCACTAACTTTACTTTTTACACTATCTGATGTTAATTCAAATTCAACATCATCAGAAAAGTATTCTTGGTCTTCTACAGCAGTTTCAAAGCGAATTTTATAACCAGTATTGATTTTATCATTTTCTATTTCAACAATACTAATAGCTCTTTCACCTCCCGCCAAAGTTTCCCCAGTAATAGCGTCTATATTAGTTCTTTTTTTACCATATAGGTTTTTCCACCATTCTGTAATATCATGATACCAATCTTCATCGTCACCTTTTACATTTAATGTTTCAAGATAATTACCCTTTTTATCTAATAAAGAAACTACAATATAAGCCCCTTCACCAGAATAGTTAGTCATTTGTATCATGCATTTATATTTACTACTGGTATTAATAGTAAAGGATAAAGTAATAAAGGCAATAACTAATGCTACCAATATATTTATTTTTCGAATCATATTATATTTTTAAAAAATTTAAATCTTTATTTTTAAGCACTTCATTTTCTTTAGCTAAGTCTAAAATAGTTTCATCAAACTCTGTAGTAACGTTTATGTTTGCACCTTCATGAATTAAATATTTAATGATTTTGGTGTTTTTTGCCGACATTACTGCTTTTTGTAAAGCCGTGTAACCATTTTTATTTACAGCATTAATATCTTGTTTAAAAGGTTTTACTAGTTTTAAAAGAGGAAGGCTGTTTTTGTTTACTGCTAAATGATATAATGTGTTACCGTTTTCTTGAACAGTTTCCATATTTAACCCGTTACTCCCTAATAGTTCAACCTTATGATTAAAATTTTCTTCATCTCTAGATGAATACGACTGCATTAAATAATACATAAGGTTATTACCTTTTTTATCTTTTACATTAATATTAGCTCCTTTTTTAAGTAATAATTCAATGGCCTTGGGTGTATTTCCTTGAACAGCATATGTTAGCGCAGTGTTTCCTTCTTTATTTTTGTGGTTAATATCTTTAGTATGCTTTAATAAAAAAGCTATAACCTCTATATCATTACTATAACTAGCACTTATTAAAGCTATATTACCATTCTCATTAGTAGAGTTGGCGTCTACACCTTTACTAATAAAATAGTAATAACTATCTACATCTTTACATCCGTAAGCTAAATTGTGTAGCGGTGTTTTGCCTTCTTTTGTAGTTACGTTTGGATTTATTCCCAGGCTTTCTAAATATTTAAAATAAACCAACGAATTATACCCTTTTCTGCTACCTTTTGTAGCAAATAGCATTGCATTACCGTCGTTTTTATTTAAGGTTTTATATGGCAAACCTTTATCAATAATAGCTTTCAAAATTTCACGATTATCTTTTGAAGCAGCATAATTAAATACCCCGTTACCTTTATTATCTACGCTTGTTAGTAGTAGTCCTTTGTCAGTAAAGTATTTAGTGAAATTCAGGTTTTTTAAATTTGGAGCTAATAATAAAAGTGCATTAGCACCATTTGGAGTTAGTGTATTTAGTTTTGCTCCATTTTTTAATAAGAGGTCATATAGTTTAGGGTTTTGTTGCCCTGTTGTAGCAGCAAAATTAATTATAGAATACCCTTTATCATCAATAATATTCATTTTTGCGCCATTCGCTATTAAATATGTTACTAATTCAATATTATTTTTATAAGCAGCCCAGAAAATATAGGTCCTTCCATCATGGGTAAGTTTATTTACGTCATTCCCTTTGATAGTCAATAAGTGTTTAATAACGTTATTATCAGTGTTCTCTAATAGAGCATAGACTACAGCGTCAAATCCATATTTATTTAATTCTGTAGGATTGTTCCCTGTAGCAATTTTTTGTTCAATATTTTCAATTGTAGGATTGGTTTTCCAGAAATCTCTGCTTAAGAAATCATTTTTTTGAGCTATTGATACCTGAAACCCTAATATGAAAAAGATTAATAATCTCATGTTTATTTTATTTAGAATAAATTAATTAACTTCAGCTTTTTCTGCATCATTATCAATTACAAATGCATCAATTATTTTTCTAATTTTTCGCTTAGAGGTATAATCTTCAGAGAATAAATATTTATATAATAGCTTATTATCAACTTTTTTAGCTAAGGTTAAATTTTTATTTCTTCCGTATATTTCACTCCATTTATTGCGAACCAAATTCCATTTGTCTTTATTTTCTTGCCACCAATCTTGAGCTGCTTTACATTTGTCATTGGGTAGTTTTACATAGGTATTATATCCTTTTTCTTTTGCAAGTACAATATCCTCTTGGCCTGTTTTTCTAATCACTTTGTTATTATCTTGATCGTGAATCCAACCATTTTTTACAATTTCATGACGGTTTCCGCGCATAGTTAAATTGTAATCACTTCTTTTCGTATATTCTCTTCTTGGTAAAGGGGCAGGTGTAGTATTTTCCCAATAGCTTTTTCCATCTATATGTATCCAAGTAGCTGAACCTTCATAACGTGGACTATCATCAACTTGATATACTTTTTGTGTCCATTGCCCTGCTACGTCACTTGTGCTTTTCTTTTCAAAAACCCAATTTTCATCAGTATTAAAGATATAAAAATTGGTGTTTTCAAATAGCCAATCTTGTCTCCAGTGCTTGATTATATAAGGTCTTTCTGGTGTTCCTACTTGTAATAGATGTTGCATTGAAACAATATTTTCATTCTCTTCAACAAGTTGTACCCACTCTATAGCTGTTTCTGATTTAGATTTAGATGCTATGTATAGAGAGTCTTCACTATAATTAAAAGTTTCTGCAAAATTGAATGTTACTTGATAACAACCACACATATTCTTAATTGCATCTTGGTCTTTTTCTTTTTTAGTTTGCCCAGTAGTTAAAATACTGACTAGCAACAGTATAGGTAATAATGATTTTTTCATGTTTAAAAAAAATTAAATTTTATTTAGATTGAATTAAAATAGGTTTTATATTTGCAGCAAATTTATGAAGAATGAATCTAAATAAAAACAGTTTTTTAATATTTTTATTTCTGACAGGTGTATCTTTTTCACAAGAGGGTTTAAAAAAGATAGATTCTATTAAATTAGAAGAAGTTTTGGTTACTGCCACCAGAACAGAGAGGCAATTATCTTCACTGCCATTACCAGCCCAAATAATTACAAAAGAACAAATTAAGGCATCTAATTCTATTAGGTTAAGTGATTTAATTAATGAACAAACAGGTTTAATAACTATTAAAGACCACGGGCAAGAAGGAATACAAATACAAGGTATGGATTCCCAATATACTTTGGTAATGATAGACGGAGTACCGCTAATAGGAAGGTTAACAGGAGATTTTGATTTAAGTAGAATTACTGTAGCAAATGTAAAGCAAGTAGAGATAGTAAAAGGAGCTTCTTCTTGTTTATATGGAAGTGAAGCCATGGGAGGTGTTATAAATATTATTACAGAAACACCAACAGAAAAATTAACTGGTAATTTTTATCATCGATACGGAACTTTTAATACTCACGATACAAGTGTTAACCTTAACCTTAAAAAAGAAAAACTTAGCTTTAGTGGTCTAGTAAATAGGTATTCTACTCAAGGATACGATTTAGATAGTTTTGATGATAGGATGACATTAAACCCTTTTAATAATTTAACACTTCAAACAAAAATTGGATATGAGTTAAATGATAAAACAAGTTTGACATTTTTAGCAAGATTTTTTCATCAAAAAAGTAAAGAAAAATCTATTAATACAACATCTCCTATTTATTATAGAGAGCGTTTAGATGAGTTTAATTCTCAAGTTAAAATTAATCATAAAATTAATAGTAACTGGGATGCTTCATTTGAAATATATGGTACTCAGTACAAAACCAAAAGTTACTCTAGGCTTATAGATAATTCTATAAATGAAGGAGATGTTTTTGATCAATTATTTGTTAGACCAGAAATAAGAACTCATTATAATCCAAACAAAACTCATAGTGTTATTTTTGGAGGAGGTTTAACTCATGAAAGAATAGATAGAACATTGTTCGATGTAAAACCTGAGTTTAATGCTCCTTATGTTTTTGCACAATACGATGTAAACCTTACAGATAAGTTAAATATTATTGCTGGAACTCGTTATGATGCTCACAATGAGTATAAATCGCAATTTAGCCCTAAACTAGCCATTAGATATAAAATAACTAGCAAATTAGCAGTAAAAGCATCGGCAGGGTATGGTTATAAAGCGCCAGATTTTAGACAATTGTATCTAAACTTTACAAATCCATCTGTTGGTTATAGTGTATTAGGTTATTTTGAGATGGCCGAAGGCTTGTATAATTTACATGATGAAGGCGCATTTACTAATTCTCAGACAGGAGAAGAAACTTTATCTTTGGAAGAGATAGACCAGATAATAGAAAGAGACTATTCAGATGAATTACGACCTGAGTCATCTGTAAATTTAAACTTTGGGATAGATTATAAGTTTAATAATAAATTAAAAGCCTCTGTAAATTTATTTAGAAATAATATAAGAAACTTAATAGAGCCTTATCCAGTAGCAATAAAAGCTAGCGGGCAAAACGTATTTGGATACAAGAACTTTAGTAAAGTTTATACACAAGGTCTTGAATTTAATACAGTCTATACACCTATAAAACAGTTGCAAATTAGTGGAGGTTATCAATTGTTATATGCAAAGAGTGAGGAAACAGAAGAAAAATTCGAAAATGGAGAGGTTAACTATGTAGACCCTGCAACAAATTTAGAATATACTTTAAGAAAAAAAGATTATTTCGGTTTAGCTAATCGTTCTAAACATATGGCTAATTTTAAAATATTCTACAAAAATTTAGCGTATAATTTCGATGCGAATATAAGAGGAACTTATAGAAGCCAATATGGTTTGTTTGATACGAATCAAAACCAATATTTAGATAAATTTGATGAATTTGTAGAAGGATATTCTATTTTGGATTTAGCTATTAATAAGACTTTTTATAAAAAACATCAAGTAGGTTTTGGAGTAGATAATGTCTTTGATTTTACAGACCCAAGACAAAGTGGAGACGACGTTATTTCTATAAATAATGTTCCTGGAAGAATATTTTATGGAAAAATTAATATTAATTTTTAAAAATGAAGCTATGAAAGTTATGAAGTATTTTGTATTCCTGTTTTTAACCATTACACTATTTTCTTGTAGTAATGATGATTTACCTCCTTGTGTTGAAACTGTTTGGTATTTAGATGCAGATAATGATACATTAGGAAACCCAAATGTAGTATTAATGAGTTGTACACAACCTGAGGGTTATGTGGGAAATAATGATGACTTAGATGATACAGATCCATTAAACCTAGACCCATTAGTTGAAGCTAAAGTTACAAATTTACATGCACCACAAACTGGTGGACAGGGTCAGGGACCAATAGGAGGGGAGTTTATTAAATTCGATTTCACCTCAGGGCAAATAACTACTAGTGAAGCAGATTGGGATATTGCTTTTAGAGGAACTACTATTATAGTTAATGGAGGAGAAGCTTCAGGAACTAATGATGAACCAGTGAGAAACGGAAATGCTGCAGTTTATATCGCAGATGGAAATATGGAATCTATAACAGAAGCAAATGGAAATTTTGTTTCTGATGCATCTGGAAACCTAGCTATTACTACTGGTTCTGGAAATGGTTGGTATTTATATGATTTTACAACTCATTTAATAAATCCAATTTCGGGTAAAATATTAGTGTTTAGAACTAGAGACGGAAAATATGCAAAAGTTAAAATAGAAAGTTATTATAACAATTTAGATTCATCAGATTATGCAAATGCTAGGTATTACACTTTTGATTATGTATACCAGCCAAATGAAGGAATTACAACTTTTTAAATAATACAAAAAAAATCAACGTGTTAGCCATAAAACTAATGGTCAATTATTTATTTGAAGTGGATAAAAAACATGTTGTGTCTGTTGCCACAATCGAGTATTATAAATCTTAGTACTTATGTACTCGATTGTTTTTATTAAATAACTATAAAATCATAAAAAATGAAGAAACATTACACTTTATTAGTACTATTAACAGCATACTGCTTAAATTTTAGCTATGCTCAATGTGATACAGCAGTAGCTACTGTTGATGATGGGTTTGAATCATACACTACTGGAGGTTCATTAGCATCAGCAAATACTTGTTGGACAGCTTTAGATAATAATTCGTTAAGTGATTATATCGGTATTAGAAATACAGGTGCAAATACTGGTTCTAACTGTATTTCTGGTTATACTTTTTTTGGAAATAATACAGTAATTTACTTTGTAAGCCCCAAGTTAAATTCAATAGATGGTAATCATTTAGCCGAATTTTACTTAAACTCTAGTACTACAGCTACTTTAGAAATGGGTACAATGAGTGCTCCTGATGATAGTACTACTTTTACTTCAATTTCTGGAGTTTCCACCCTTCAAGCTACATTTACCAAATATAGTTCTGGAGCAGTTTCAAGTACTTCAGATGAATATTTTGCAATAAGGATATCAGCACCATCTCAGCACACGTCAATAAAATTTGATGATTTTAAATGGCAAAATGTTTGTGACGTTGAAAATGAAACAATAGATGAAAATTTTGAATCGTATCCGGCAGGAGCAGGTAATCCAATGCCAAACTGTTGGAGCTCAATAGGTGCATTTGCAGCAGGTGTACGAACAGATGGAGTGTCAAATAGTAATTGCATCATGAGCTATAACTCTTCTGCAGGAGTTATGTATTTGATTACTCCAAAATTAAACACATTAAACGGAAATTATCAAGCTGATTTTCAAATAAAAGCAAATAATAATTCTGCTACTTATCAAGTAGGAACAATGAGTGATAACAGTGATATAGCAACTTTTGTAGCTATTGGAAGTGATGTAGCAATTACAGATAGTTTTGTGAACCATAATACAGGTAATATAGCAGCAACTACTAATGAGTATTTTGCAATAAAATTAACTACTACGACACCTCATACTTCTATTAGATTGGATAGTTTTAAATGGGATCTATCGACAGTATTAGCAACTGAAAACTTTAATTTAAATGAGCTTAGTTTTAGTATATATCCTAACCCTTCTATAACTAAACAGATAACTATTGAAATAGAAACAAGAGAAGAAAGTACAATTTCTATTTATGATTTAAGTGGAAGAAAAGTTATGGCTGTTAATTCTAACAAAAATCAAGTTGAATTAGATTTAAGACATTTAAATTCAGGAATGTACGTTGTTGATGTAGTTTCAGCGCGTAAAAGTTCAACAAAAAAACTTATTATAAAATAAGCTCTCTATATAATTACTCAGGCTAATGTCTGAGTAATTATACAATAGGGCATATCTATGAAATATCTTTTAAGTAAAAAAACTTAGTGGTTGTAAAAAAATAGGTGATAAAATTGTGCAATATAAAAACCTCATTATTACTAATAATAATGAGGTTTTATATATTTAAAAGTTATAAGGTTTATTGAATTATTCTTAATTTATGGCTAGTTTCAAAGTTTTAGAAATCCCTTTATTATTTGTTATTTTAATAAAGTAAATACCCGTTATTAAACTTTGCGTATCTATTCTATATATTGAATCCTTTTCTTTTAATATAGGGAGGTTATAATTTTCCCCCAAAATATTATAAATAGAAATTTTAATATTTTCGTTAGAGTTTCCTTCAACAGAAATATTAGCATAATTATCTGCTGGATTAGGATAAAGACGAATTAAAATAGCATTATTGTTCTTAATATCTAAATGATTTTCTTTTATATTATGAGCTGTTTTTTCAGTAATAGATGAGTCTTTAAAATTTGCCTTATATTTTGTATTACAGAATGAATGAATTTCATCAACACTGGCATTAATCATTGGATGAGAAGTATCAAATGGAGTCTCTATCCAAAGATTAATTTCAGGATCAGTAATAGATTCAGGATCAGTAAAAATATTATTCCCAGCAATAATATTAGCAATATAGGGGCCAGTGGTATTTAGGTTTCCTTCAATATATATGTCATTCCAAGCTCTACAGGTATATACGTTGCCAATCAAGGTGCAATTATCTACTGAGTTCCCGTCAAAAACGGTGTCTCCAAAATAGATATTTTCATTGAAAGCTCCCATGTCCAATGTCGATGCCAATGTAGGGTTAATTTCGGTATAGGTATAGTTTTCAGTATGGTATTCAATTTGTTCAGGTAAAATATCATAACTTAGAATCTGAGTACTTGTATTTTTTAACCCTTTGTCATTTTCTGTACTAAATTTTATATCTACGCTAAGGACCAATTCTATGTCATAGAATTCCAAGCCAACACCTTGAGTAGTTTCGTGTAAATAATTAAAAGCATCATTAAATTGAAAAAACTCTTGCTTTTGTCCGACACCTGCAATGAAATTATAGAATGCATCCAACGGGACAAATGGTGTCTGGAATAATGCAGGAGCTTCTCCATAAGGTGACTCATATTCAGAGGGCTCCCAATCTGGATCAGGCCCCCAACCATCTTCTACACTGTTGGTATATGCTGTATTGGAATACTTCCTCATGATGTCATAAGTATCAACATTATAATTTGTGGAAGATATATTCGTCGTATAGTTCGGGTCTATGAACGTGTTGAATTCTTGTCCATTGGTATTAATGGCCTTAGTATGTGTTTTAAACCTAAAAGCAGCCTTTATTTCGTAATCTTCAATGTCCAAGGCTTTATTGAAGGCAAACATAAGGTCATTGTCAATTTTTATTTGATATTCATTTGACCAAGATTTATAAAAGACTGTCTGTAAAGTTCCATAATTGGTTTCTATGAGGTTTTCACTTTCAGATTCCGAATCTGGAACATAACGTTTGCTCAAGGTAATTTTTGGACTATTCAACAAGGCAAAGCTCCCCAATATTTCGTTGTACACTGGATATTCATACATTGTTTCCAAAATGGGATCTATCTTATCGTCAGGATCTGCAGTTGATAAATCGGGCACTTTAGTTGCTTCAGAACCATAAGTTCCAGGAGTATAAAACTTAGGTCCAGCTTTAATTTCAGAATCAGAAATTAAACCTTGAAAATGCATTTCTGTAAAGGTTACACTTGGTACTTTATTTTTATCAGGAGCAGTTGGTAATGGCATTTTTTCAAAATTTTGCTCTATATATGTTTTCGCATCAGAACCTAATACTTTTTTTGCAATTTTTAAAAGATTTTCTATGTTAAGCTTATTTGATTCTTTGATAAAAGAACCATATTGGGCCTCTATTTTGTCCCACCATTCTTGCCCTACTAATCCAGAGGTATCTATTGCTTGTGCATTAATTCCATAAGTAAAAACTGCTGTCAAAGCATATTTTAAAGTTTTCAAAGCTCCTAGATTATGTTCAACTATTTTATTATGTTTATTTGCAGCCTCTAAATCTAATTTATACTTTTCATAGCGAGCTATATAATCATCTACTAAACCCTGCAACCCTTTATAAATTAAGATACCTCCTTTATCTGTATCAGTTCCAGTATAGTCAAATCCCGATAAGAAATCCATTGGATTTAACTGTAAAGAAGGGTTGATTAAATTATCTGTTACAGATAAACTTCTACCATGTAATTCTATATTTTCTTCTGTAATTTGATTAAAATGGATTTGAATTTGTGAGGGGTTATAACATGTACAAGGATCATAAGCTATCTGAAAATCTGCAGAAAACCATTGTCGTTCTGAGTTTGCATTTTTAGCAAGAGCTTTCATTACTGTAACCTTAGTTGGTTTATCTAACGGCATATCTTTACCACTATATAAACGTCCTAAACCAGTAGTTCCATAGTTATCTTCGTTTAGAACGAAACTCATAACAATCTCTATGGCATCTGGACCTTCTCCTACTAACTGATCTGTACCGAAACTGGCAAAGACCCTTATTTTTCCAGAATATCTATTGTAAATTACAATATATGGAAGCGCTTGAAAAGTTTCATTACTGTCTGCAATATCAATATCATTAGGGTATTTTCCTAAGTTTACTAACAGTAGTTCCCAACCATTTTTTGGAGTTGGTCTAGGTGAGTCGTTAATGTAATTATAATGAGGAAGAGAAGTTGACCATATATTATCCATTTCATTAATAGGGCTTCCTGCCCAAAACATATTTTCTAAATCGTAATCTTCTAATCCCCCCCCTAATGTCAATGGAAACCAATTGGTACTATTTAAATATCTATCATCTCCGCTTGGATGTGTTAAGTCTACGGGAAGTGCATCATTTGTTGGGTTTTCTGGGTCTGTATTCACATTATTGTCGCATTGCGCATGTACAAAACCAATACACATAAAAAAGATAACACTCCACTGGCATAATTTTTTTAAAGTCATAGTTCATGTATTATTTTTGGTGTTCTATTGTTTTAATGCGTTTTTCTAATTCAAGAATATATAATGTTAATTCTTCAACTTTTTCAACTAATAAACGATTAAGCTCTCCTAAATCGGCTCCTTTTGTAGCTATTTGTTCTGCAGTAGGAATATTTGGTAAATGCTTGTTTTTAGTTATATAAGTACGTAACTGTTCCAAAGGCATTAATTCGTAATCTTCTTCAAAAACATAATCAGGAAAAGGGTTTAGTGTGGTAGTGTATTTTCTAGCAAAGACTTTTCCGTCAGGTTTTACAGCAAAGTTAATAGTATTACCAGAAGTGCTTACTACCTGAATGGCATTACCATTATTGTTTCTCATTCTTACATTGAGGCCATATTTTGATTCGTCGTTACTTTTAGTACGTATGTAGAGACCATTATCTTTTAATGACATTATATTAGTTGCAGCATAATCTGTACTGGTACTTGGGATGTAATAACTATCAGACCCCATCCAAATTCTTTTTAAACTTCCATTTAATATAATTCCTGTAGCACCTGTATTAAAGGTTATGTTTCGTTTCTCTTGATTAGTAAGGTAAAAATTATACTTTGACATTCTAAAAACAGTACCATCATTTGCAGTAGAACCAGTTATTGAATTAGTAAGTCCTATTCTAGAAGTTTTTCCATAATTTAACCCCGCTTTTTCTGTTAATGCAGGTAGATATTTTATACCTGCGATATAGTCTTTTGTACCATGTACCTGAAAATTAAACTTGACATTATTTTGATTTGTACCTGTTCCTATTCCAATATTTCCGTAATTAGGGAATGGAAAAGTGTTATCGTCTTGAGCAGAAACAAAAGTGAAAGAAATACTGGCAACCAGTATTAAGAATTGCTTTTTCATAATATATTTATTAGGTATTTAATTTTCCTTACTCTATTCTAGGCTTTTCAGGTACCGCCTTATAGATTGATCTTATAATGAAGTAGCAATTTTTGAATTTCATTACCCAAAAAATAAATAATAAAACGAGTTGCTTATATAAACAGTTCATTTAGAAAGAAATAATAGGTGATAATAGTTTGTTTAATAATTATCAGTTTCTTCATTAAAACTCCTTTGTATGGGTATACCGTATATTCTCATCTACAATTTGATATGGGCTGGAATTTATACAAGAAGAAAATACATTTTGTGAGAATATGCATTTCCTCCTAACCAATAATCTTAAGAATAATTTCAAGTTTCATTGAATTGGTAATAGGTGAACAGCTATTTCTATTATAAACTTTTTATGTATCAAAAGTTACTTAGTTCCCTCTAAAAAAGTTTTATGTTTGTAGTATAAATAAGAAAAAATGGATTTAATAAATCAACCTTTACCATGGTATATAGCAGGCCCATTAATAACTATAACAATGCTATTACTTCTTTTAGTTGGAAAAAATTTTGGAATGTCTTCTAATTTAAGGACTATATGTGCTGCTTTAGGAGCTGACAAAACTTGTGACTTCTTTTGTTTTGATTGGAAAGGGCAACGCTGGAATTTAATAGTGCTATTTGGAGTTGTTATTGGCGGTTTTATTGCTTTTAATTATATGTCTGGAGGGAGTGCTCCAGAAATTAATCAAGAGGTCGTAAACGAACTCAAAACATTAGGATTTGAAAGTGCGGGAAATAACTATCTACCAGTAGAATTATTTGGAGAAGGTGTTTTTAGTTCAGTAAAAAGTGTATTTATTTTATTACTTGGAGGTATTTTAGTTGGTTTTGGAGCAAGATACGCAGGAGGTTGTACTTCTGGGCATGCTATATCAGGTTTAAGTAATTTACAGCTTCCTTCTCTAATTGCCGTTATTGGTTTTTTTATTGGTGGTTTGGTAATGGTACATTTAATATTCCCTTTAATTTTTTAAGCTATGAAAAGTATACTCTATTTAATAATCGGAATTTTCTTCGGTATAGTAATGCTTAAATCTGAAGCTGCTTCTTGGTTTAGAATATATGAAATGTTTCAGTTTAAAGCATTCCATATGTATGGTATTATTGGTTCGGCTTTGGGATTAGGGATTATTTTTATTAAACTGATAAAGAAATTTAGAATTAAGACTTTTAGTGGAGAACAAATAATCTTTTCAGATAAAAACAAAAGTATTTTTAGTTATTTATTTGGTGGAATTATATTTGGTTTAGGTTGGGCATTAGCTGGAGCTTGCCCTGGTCCGATATTTACACTTTTAGGGGCTGGATATTTTTCTATTATCATTGTTATTTTTGGAGCATTGTTAGGTACCTGGTTCTATGGTTTGCTAAAGAATAAACTTCCACATTAATTTATAAGAAATTTGATTAAGCTTGAGAAAATAAGAGCGCATTTATAATATGCTTCAAAAACTAAAAGAAAATTACGGACAACTCTTTGAGGATGAACTTTTACATGAAATAAATTTAATAGGTACACTTAAAGAAGTCAAACAGGGAATTAAAATAATCGACATTGGACAATATATACATTCAATGCCTTTATTGATTAGTGGCGCTATTAAAATATTACGAGAAGATAATAATGGAGATGAGTTATTACTATATTTTTTAGAAAAGGGGGATACTTGTGCTATGACTTTATCTTGCTGTTTAGGTGATACTAAAAGTGAAATACGTGCTATTACTGAGTTAGATACAAAGTTAATAATGGTTCCTATTCAGAAAATGGAAGAATGGACAACTAAATATAAAAGCTGGCGTAATTTTGTTTTTGATAGTTACCATAATCGGTTAATGGAAATGCTTACTACAATAGATAGTATTGCCTTTATGAAAATGGACGAACGTTTACTAAAATATCTTCGAGACAAAAAAAATGTAACTAAAAAAAATGTAATTAAAAATACACATCAAGAAATTGCTTACGAATTACATTCTTCACGAGTAGTAATATCTAGGTTATTAAAAGCCTTAGAAAATCAAGGGAAAATAGAGCTTTACCGAAATTATATTAAAATCATTTCACTTAAATGAGAAGGGAACTTTTGTTACTGCATAACTTTTAATTTCATAGTGTTTTTACAGTCAATAAGGTAAAATATATTATGGAGTTATACCAATTAAAATCCAAAATACACAATTAAATAGTTTCTTTTAAATCTATTTATCGCTTAAAAATATAACCATAACATGGCTATGGTTATATTTTTAAACTCAACTAAATCTAAAATAATTCAATTTACGTATAAGCACCTTGAAATTTAATTGGTATTAATTGAATTTTTAGGATATAGATGTGTACTATTTAATTTCTTTAATATATTTTTAGAAAGTTTTAAAGAACAGAAAAAAGAAGGGTATTGTATTTATAGCAAGAGTGGTAAATGAAGTTACATAGCATTCAACAATTATTAAAATTAGGGCTTTCTAAAGATTATGATTTAAAGGAGGTTATGTACTTTTGAAGTAAAAATTTAATGTATGAAATATATAATTATACTTGTTATTGGATTAATATTGACTGCTTGTAATACGCAAACAAATAATACTATTATGGTAGTAGATGTAATGACTTTTAAAAAGGAAATATCAAATAATGGGATTCAACTAATTGATGTAAGAACTCCAGATGAATATAGTCAAGGACATATAAAAGGAGCATTTCTTATAAATTTCTTTTCAGAGTATTTTAAAGAAAATCTTAATAAGTTGGATAAAAATAAACCTGTATATGTGTACTGTAAAAGTGGAGGGAGAAGCGCAAAAACCTCTGAAATACTTGCTGATATGGGCTTCACCAAAATTGTAGATCTAAAAGGGGGATTTTTAGCTTGGAGTAATGAATAAAATATGAAAAGACAAATCACAGCCATTATTACGACTTATTGAAAAATGTAATTTTAATTAGATTACTTAATATTGGAGCTGAAATTATAATATTTATTGGGTTAATAGACGTGTTGTTTATTTTTAGAGGATTGAGATTAGATATTTTGTATGTTTTCTCAGAGAATAACAGCCTGTATATATCAACTGATTCACAAGGTTGTGAATTGTAATTACTTGTCTGTCAGTTAAATAGTTGATTGTTTTTGAGTAACTTTACAGTAGAGATAGAAGTATATTTTTAAAAGGGGAATAAATATATAACAGTCTTGTAAAAGGCATAAACGATCTTTATTATGAAAAAAATAGTTCCAGTTTCAAATATAATGTCAGTTAATTTAGTATTATTAAATGTAAACGATACTTTAGAAAAGGCAGAAGAATTGTTTAAAAGGCATAATATCAGACACCTTCCAGTAGTAAATAATCAGGAAATAAAAGGTATTCTAAGTTATACGGATTTACTACGTATTAGTTTTGTAGATGCAGTTTATGAAGATGAAAATCATGTAGACTCTATAGTTTATAATATGTTTAGTTTACAACAAGTTATGGTTAAGAATGTAATTACGGTTAAATCTTCGGAAAATATATATAATGTGGCTAAAATTCTAGCTAGAGAAAGTTTTCATGCGCTTCCAGTAGAAGAAAATGGTAAATTGGTAGGTATTGTGACAACAACAGATTTGATAAATTATTTATTGGAGCAATATTAGTTTCAGCTGATAAATGTCATAATTTATAATTTTCTCTAATTAATTTAAATACAGTGTATAAACTTTAAATAACATCATTTAAAAATTTATACACTGTACTGATTATATTATTGTTTTATAATTTTCTTTATATACTCTTTACCATCTATCTGTAATTTGCAGAAATACAAACCGGTTTTCCAACTAGTAGTATTTACTTTAAAATCATTAGAAGTAATAGATGATTCATAAAATAGAATCCCACTAGCGTCTAGAATTTTTACACTGGCTTCTTTTACAGTTTTAAAGTCTTCTATATTAATTTTAAAATGATCCTTTATAGGGTTAGGCGCTACAGTTATTTTTCTTGTTTCATTAAGATATACATTAGATACAAAACTTTTTTGCATACATGTTTGGTTAATAATATGTTGTATTCTGTATTTGCAAGTATGGTCAACAGTTAAAGATATTGATGTGTACATAGCAGCTCCAGATCTAGTAACGGTATGTATTAATGTCCAACTAGCTTCACCAGCACATTGTCTATATACATTATATGTTTCTTCTTCGTAGTTAACCGCGTAAGAAGGTATATTGCTTATCACTAAGTTGTTAGTTGTAGGGGAGGCACTAAAATAAGTATTAAAAGATGGGTCCGGTTTACAACATTGTTGCACAATAAAACAAGTTGTAGATGAGCACCAACCTGTATTTGAAGGCCAATTAATAGTTACACAATATTCTCCATCTCCTTGATTAGGAATTTGATAATCACCTGGGTAATCTAAAGGAGTTCCATTATAGGTCCACTCATATGAGAATCTATAAGGGACATCTCCTATAGGGTCGTAGCTAAACCCTATTATAGCGGGGATTCTACCGCAATAGTATACATCTTCAATAGAAATATTTGGCCCTACAGCTTCTAAAATTGTAAATATAAATACTGTAGTACAACCGTTTTGATCAACAATCATAAGCTTATATGTTCCATATTGTGTAGGCATAAAGCACATAGAAGTAGATAAAAGTGTACTCATATTTAAAGTTGGGTGAGGTCCCCACCATTCGTAAGAATATGAGTTTCCTGCTGGAGCTACTGGAGCACAAATTTCCTCAAAGTTTGAATCACAAATTTTAATCTTATTAGGAATATCAATAGTAATTTCTTCACTACAGCAATTATTTACTGCTGCGTCATCATATCTTCCTATAAAATAACCTCTTGGTCCTCCAGAAACATAACTACTATCTATTGCTAATGGTATGGATACACCGCTTGTAAAATAGGATCCGACTAATATTTCTTTATTATTAGAATCTATAAGCGCCTCAGATCCAAATGAAGAACATGATGTTGAGTTAGATACCCAATTGCTTACACCGCTAGTATTATTTAACGAAGCAGAAAAGTATGTATAGCCACAAGGAGCTTTAGATGAATCTACAGACTTGTTAACAGGGTCATAAGTGGCCCCAGTAACATAAACATCTCCACAATTATTTGTTTCAATACTATACGGTTTAGGAGCTAAGTTTCTAGACCATAGAAAATTACCTGAGCCATTTTTATCATAGGCTACAACTTTTGTGTCTTCGGCCCAATATACAGCATTGTTTATATCACTAACTTCAACATCATAACTTCTCCAATTATACATGTTTGTTAAACCATCTGTTTTTAAACTAAATGTAGTATCAAAGTTACCATTGGCATCAAATTTTGCTAAAAAAGTATCTGGAGTAGCTGTGGAACTTGGTGTAGACGACGTAAAAATATGTGGTGTTATGCCGTTATAGAATATAGCAGTACCTCTAAAATCACCTGTAATATATACATTAGCATCATTATCAACATCAATATTATTTCCTCTAGTAATATTAGATGCATCAATTTTTTTAGCCCATACTAATGTTTTTGTTGGTGTAATAGTATATTTAGCTATAAAAGTACTTGCTCTATTACCAGTAAGTGTTGTCCCATCAAAAAAAGTGATAGTAGAAGTAGGAGTATTGTGAGATCCAAAATGACCTACAACATATAAGAAGTCTCCTTTAATTCTAATATCTAATATTCTAGAATTACTTCCTGCTAATTGATCCCATGCATTAGGAATTGCAGCTCCAGAAACTCCAGAGCTTACAATAGTTCCTTTATTTGAACTATTTGATCCTACGGTGTAAATATTAGCTCCTTTATATTCAATACCACCTTCTCCTGTATTAACGGTGTAATTTAATAGTAAAGATATATCTTTTGTCCACTGTAAGTTTCCTGCATTATCGAAGCGTCTTAATGCACGTGTGTAACCTACATTCTCTCCGAAAGTATAAATGTTGTCAGATTCATCAATTGTAGCGTTCATTGCGCTAATATAATTGCCATCTTCGTAATTTATATAATCCCACGATTGAGCATATGTAAGAAAGGATGCAAAGAGTCCTATTAAAAATAAAATATTTTTTTTCATTATGGTTGTTTTATTATTCCTTACTCTTTTAAATAGGTTTTTCAGGTACCACCTTTTGATCGATCTATAAAGAAGTAGTAAAATTCAAATTTCATTACCCATTTATTTCAAACAAAATATTTTATTAATAGGGTAAGCACAAAAAAAACCGTCTAATAAGTAATTTTAGACGGTTTAGTTTAGTAATTCCCCTTGGTTAGTATGGGCTATTAGCTTCAATTTCTGCCCAATTTGTAAAATAGGTAGTATAACTTGAAGTTGTACCTTCTTCGTATCTAGCTCTAGCTTTTAAATGATAACCATTTAACCTTCTAGTTCCGCTATAAATTTGAAGTCCTTTTGAATAGCCATTTTGGTTTCCTCCGCTCCACCAAGGCTCAGAATGTGGTCCTATAGCACTTCTACATCTTGGTTTGTACCAAATGTTTTCCATTTGTATGTACATTCTATTGTATTGTCCAAATGTAGCATTAGAGGTAACAAATAGACTTGCTGAACAATAAATTCCAGATTTTTCATAATTTACATACATGGTAAACAATCTATTACTAGGAGTAAGAAATCCTTTTGCTTGGTTTCTTGCTCCAGCTGCATCTTCCTTACAACGTTCGAATAATGATGATGTACCATTTTCAACAAAATTAATAACATCATCATCAGTTGAGTATTGCTGGATATTGATATTATTTAAGTCTTCATTTATCAAATCTGAATATTCGTCCTTAAATTCTGCCGGTAGAACAAATACAGATTCATTCCCCTTGTTTACCTTATAAATATAGTTTCCAATTTGTACAGCATTATCTTTATTTAATATTAAAGAAAAATAGTCATCTTTAATCAAAGATTGACTTTTGTTATTTTCATTTTTTTTAGCATAAGTGATGTGGTTCATATTAGAAACTCTAGTAATAAATTCATTACGTATTTCATCTGTTGGGTTGGTTACTACTTTCGTATAATCATCAACACTTTTGAATATAAGAATATTTCCATCAGATTTTATTTTAAAGATATTACCCTCGAAAGTATCGAGAGTTTCTATTTGTGAATAGGATTCTTTCTCTAGTGATAACTCTTCTTTAGTACATGATAAAAGACAAAAGAAGATTAAAAATGTTAAAAGGATATAATTACTATTTTTTTTTCTCATAATATTTATTGTAAATAAATTAATACCTTACTCTATTAAAGGATTTTCAGGATACTCCTTTGATCTACCTTCAGAGAAGTAGTCATTATAATATTTTTTCCCTCATATAAATTAAAAAGTATCTAAATATATTTAGGCCAAATTTTTAATACATAAAATCAATTGACACAATTATATTTGTACCGATTGGGTTATTCAAAAATTGAGTTACTTTTACATTAGAAGAAAGAATCCGTTCGATTATCAAAATTATAATAACCACCTCCCAATTGAACTGAAAGTATCGGTAATCCAACAACTATAACTTTTTTACCTCTAAACCATTTCTTGTCACAAAGAATAACTGTTCCAGGAGTAATACATTGCCATGCAGATGCCCTATTTACCTTGCTACTGTTTAGATTAAAAGGAATGGTAGTAACACTTAAAAATCCAGTAAGGCTCGAATTATCCCAAAGTATACCACTAGTACTTATTTTACTATTATTATATTTACTTTTTATATGCTTAGCATACTTTTCTTCTACACTTGGGTCCTCTAGATTTAAGTTTTTAGAATAATTTAGCTCGTCTTTTAATAGTTGTATTTTTTCAATTGTACTATTAGCCCATTCTTTATCACTATATTGATTTTCAATAAAATACTTAGCATCATCTATGGAATTTACTTGAACAATTTCATTGGTTTCTAAAATATGTATTATAATTTTTTCATTTTCTTGATCAAGATTATATAATTCACTATTAATTAAATAATCTGTATCCATACTCTCATCTTTACTGCAACTATTTAATAAAAAAGTTGCTACAGCAAGTGTTACTACTAATTTTTTAACCTTCATAATTTATGTTAAATTTGCCTACTCTTTTATACTACGTTTTTCGGCTTGCACGTATAATTTAGATCGATCTATACACAAGTATTGAAATTTTAAATTCATTACCCATATTTTTTTAAAAGAAGTAATAGGAGATTATTTAAAAAATATTCTTTTTTAAAACATATGTAGCATAATATATATTGAAGCTAGAATTTTGTCTTATCAATATTGTTTTGGAAGTATTTGGAGATAACTTATTTTGTAAGTAGAACTCTTTTAATTTTTGCTAAAAAAAGAATTAAAATAAGCAATGAGACTCCAATAACAATATAATATAAATAAGAGGTATCATTAACATTTATGGCTGTAGCATCACCAGTAAGTATGAGAGAGGACCAGAAATATGGAGATAACTCACTGTTTTGATGATTATTTAAGTAGTTTAATTTGGCATTATGTAAAGCTTCTGACTTTGTTTGTCCTTGTTTTATGCCATTATAAAAAGAAATTAAAATTTTATTATTTGATTTTTCATTAACATTCCATAATGAGGCAATAACACTTTTAGCACCACTATAGAAAAAGCCTCGAGATAAACTCATAACACCTTCTCCCTTTAAGAGTGTTCCGGAAGCACTTTTACAAGCATCCAATACCACTAAATTTGCTTGGTTATTTATACCGTACAATTCTTTAAGATGTATTTTTTTATCTGAAAAAGCTATCCATGGCCCATTTTCTTTATGAATACCAGCATGTGTATTTATATGAACAATATTATAATCGTTTAAACTAGAGATAAAGGCAGATGTTGTAGCTTCTTCTTTACTTAAAAGCGTAGTAGGAAGTAATGAGGAAATATGATCCATTTCTGTTTTACTGCGCTTTAAAGAGGGTAAAGCATCATAGTTAAATGTAACAGGGGCAAAACCTATAAGTTTTTTTTTAGCAGTTCTATTTTGTTTTTCGATTTGTTGAAACACAGAAGCCGATTGGTAATAGGAGATTTCTACATTGTGTTTTATTAAATATTCTTGAGTAAAATCTGTATCGTTTTTTTGGGTAATTAAAGCTTCAAAAGGTAAATTTTTGAGCTTATAGTCTGGTACTACCACTAATTTTTTATTAGATATTATTTCTAGAGCATTCTTAAACGGTAGTACTTTTTTAAAAATGTAATAAGCTGTTTCGCTATATTGCTTATTATCATTTTTGTAAATAATAGGGCGACTTATTTGATTTTTTAATGTGTCTAAAGCATTTAATAGCTCAGGGATTTTTTGTATTTCGAAAAGCACAGTGGAATCGTTACTACAAAAAAGTCCATATCCTGATTTATCGTTCAAAATATATTCTACATAATTAGTAGTTTTAGAAACATGTTTTTTTCGAGCTTCTTGTAAAGACAAAATTTTTGGCTCTTTTTTAGATTTAAAATATGCTGGATACTTGGTTTTAAGAGTATCTAAAAAAATAGTGTATGCATTTTCTTTTTCTAGATACAGTTTAGTTAAGTTTTTGTCATTTGGTGTTTTGCGACGTTTATTCTCTAAAGATAAGATGGCATAACGCAAATTGAACTCTCTTTTTAATATAGAATCGGGTATGTGTAATCTTGCTTTTTCTTGTGTGGTATTTAGGTTTTCCAATAAAAGAAGAGATTTATTTTTTTCCATAAAATAAAAAGCTGCATCTGTGTTTTTTAATAAATAACATACTTTTACTGCTAACATATAGGAGTTAACTCCTTTATTAATCCAAAACAGTTTAGAGTCATTATTAGAACTTTCAAATCTAATTAAAGATACCAATTGGTCTATCAAATATAACGTGTTTATAGCGTATTCTAAGTATATCGTTTTATGTTCTTCATTATAGGCAATAACAAAGTTATCTGCTTTATCTATTAAGTAACCTAGAATGTCAATTTTATATTGGGAGTTTTTAATATCGTCTATACTTGGTAGGAAACCAATAGAAACAGAAATCTTTGATAGTCTTAATGCTGTTAATAATGCTTTATCATAGTATTTGTTTTTTTCTATAGATGTTTTTGTTTGTAGATAAAGTCCTTGATTATAATAAATATCGGCAACAGTAGTAGGGTTATTAGTAATGTTTAAGGCTTTATTATAATATTTATTAGCTAATTTATGATTTCCTTTTAGAGATTCTACGGCAGCTATATTACTATATATTGTAGCAATTTTGTTGTTTTTTTTGAGTTGCAGCGCTATTGGTAATGCTTTATAAAGCCATTTAAGGGCTACATCATAGTCTTTTATGTGCCTATAAATTATGGCTAAGCTGTTGAAAACTTCAAGTCTTTTTGATTTAGTTGAGCTATTTTTTTCAAAAGCTTTACTATATTTTAAAAGTGTTTTTAAATCATTTTCTGTTAGATTTTCAATTTGACTATAAATAAGGATAGCATTTTTATAAGCAATAGATAAGATACTTACATCATTGTAATTATCATAGGAGTCTATAATAACTTTTAGGTATTGTAATGCTTTAAAATAATCTCCATTACTTTTTAAGATTAAGGCTAATTTATTATATGCTTTATAGGTGAACCTATTTTTATTATTATTTTTTATTATTCTATTTAGAAAAAACCTTTGTTTTTTAAAATCCATTGATAATAAATACATTTGAGAAATATTAAATAAACTATTATCTAGTTTATACTCCAACTCCGGTATTTTAGCCCTAATGTGAATAGCTTTTTTTGTTTCAGCTACTGCTTGTGTGTAATTTTTTATTTTCGCATAGTAAACTCCTATTTGATGATGAACATCACTAATATTTTCTGAATTATTAAGGAAATCTGAATCTTTTAAAAGGGTATTTGTTGTTACTATTTTTTTATGTGTATTTAATGATTTGTCATTTTTTATAGCTACAACTTTAGCATGCATTTTATTTTGTGCGCTTATAAAAGAAAAACCAAGTAGTATGGTTAAAAGCAAAAGCCGATTTAATGACAAAAACATATTTAAAGAGTAACAAGTTAATACTATGCATGTGTTTAGCTATAGGTAAAAACTAAAACGACAACAAGATAAATATTATAATACTTAGTATTGTTAAAATAAGCTTTAAATATGTTTTTTAAGAGTGGGATTTAAAATAAAAACGCAAACCAGTAAGGTTGCGTTTTTATTAGAGTTTACTCTATATGTATCAATTTAGAATATAAAGTAGGTTTAGAAGCCCCCAAATAATCACCTCCAAAATTAAGTTTAGCTTTAATACCGCTAGGACTTAGTGATATTCCTGAATCGTATAAATATTTAGCTGCTAGAGCAGAAACAACAGGAGTAGAGAAGGAAGTTCCGTTTATATAAGTACCATCAAAAGGGATTTCTTGTCCCTTGGCAAAGAAATCTACAGTTGCCTGTCCGTAATTTGAAAAGTATGCTATATCTGTACTGTTAGTATTAGTAGCTGCTATGGCAGTAACATTTTTTAAATCATAATTAGAAGGGTAATGCTTAAAATTGGATCCCCAACCATCGTTATTATTGGCCCAATTACCAGCAGATGTAACCACTAATACATCGTGCATATGAGATGCAATTATGGTTTGTAAAATATCATCCGAAAAATCTATTCCACTACCATCATAATCATACCAACCTAAACTCATATTTATAATATCTGCACGCTCTATAGCGAAAGCAGTTCCACAAATCACTTCAAAACGTGACGATTTCCCTTCCGAATTAGATACTTTTACAGGAAGAATGTTATGAGGAATGTTTAGGTGGTATAAAGAATTGCTAATAATACTACTTACTGCTGTCCCATGTAAGTCTATATAGTCGTCATAACAATTGTCATCATTATTTATGAAATCCCACCCAGAAATAATTTCACTTATAGGATCTTCGCTACCATTATGTAAGAATTTGTTTTTATCAAATACAGGATAATTCACATCTACACCAGTGTCTAAAACAGCTATTGTAATAGAATTAGTACTCTCATTTACCATTTTTGAAGTATATGACGTGTTTCCTGTACCACCAGTTAATGCATAGTTTTCAGCTTCGTACTCAAAATAGAATTCTTTATCGGCATTAATAATACCTTCAATTCCACCTTCTTCAGGATCAGGTTCTATAGCTCCTAATTTAGATTCTAAATCTACATCTGGGCCAAAACCCCATTTCTCAATATTAAAGTCCATACATGATGCACAAACTTCATAAGATATTACTTGATGAGTTTCTCTTAAATTAGATTTTTGCATTGCAGTAGTACCAGGTGCAAATTGTACTATAATTTCTGTTCTAGAAAGTACAGGAATATTTTTAGGTTTTTTATAAGCTAATCGTGAGGATTGAATACTTGTGTTTTCTGTGCTATTGCTATTAATTATAAAATCATCACTATCTATATCTGAACAAGCAAAAAATAGAAAAGAAAAAGAGAGTATAAATATCAGTGTTTTTTTCATGATATAGTGTTTAGGATTGTTATTATTAGCGTAGTCTACACGATTTGTTTATAGACTAATGCTGAGTTGTTATTTTTAAAATAGTATACTTTAGAGTATGGTTAAAATTAGTAGGGGAAATACGGTATATTTCTTTTTCATAGTTTTTTTATTTAATAAAATTAGGTAATATAAATTTTCATGCTACTACTTAGTATCAAATAACTAAAAACATTACCCACTATTTAAATAAATTTCAATTATTTTTGATATTACTTTTATAAAATTATGCAAGAAAGCGAAAAGTATTTACAAGCTTTAATAGAGGGGAATAACAAAGTGATATTAGAAATTTATAATAAATTTCATCCTAAAATTAAAAAATTTATATTTCGAAATAATGGGAAACAAGAAGATGCACAAGATGTTTTTCATGATGCATTAATGTATTTAATAATGAAACATAAGGCGTCTCCTTTGAAAATAGCCTCTTTTGAAGCCTATTTGTTTACTATATGTAAGAATATTTGGAGAAGTTCATTAAAAAACAAAAAAGAATGGGTAATGAAAGATGGAGTATTACCACTAGTAAATAAAGAAGACAATTTGGCTACTTTTACTTTAGAGCAAAAACACTTGGAGTTTTACCAAGAAAAATTTCAATTATTATCCGATAATTGTAAGGAAGTTCTTAGTAATTACTTCAATGGGATGAGTTATGAAGAAATTATGAAAGACTTATCATATAACTCTATAAACGTAGTTAGACAACGTGTTTATAAATGTAGAGCCAAAATTGTACAATTAATAAAAGCGGACTTCCGTTATAAAAACAAAGCATAATGAGTTCCAATCAAGAAGACAAAATGCATGAAATGATAGATGCGTATATATTTGATAGGATGTCTCTAGAAGACAAATTATCTTTTGAAAATAAAATAGCGAATGATGTAAGCTTAAAGGAAGAAGTACTTATTTATAAATCTTTAAAGGAATCTTTTAATGAAAATGATTGGCATACTTTAAATAAAAGAAATCATAATGAGTCATTTGAAAACATTAGCAATGCATTGAAAAGTGAAACGTTTCAAGAAATTTCAAAAAATATTAAAAATGTAGAGCACGAATATTATAATACAATTAATGAGAAACAAAATAAGTCTAAGAAATTTTATTTCGCTGCAATAGCAGCTTCCTTGTTATTGTTTGTTAGTATTGCCCTTCCTTTTTTATCAGGAAATGATACCTTAGAAAATCATTATAATAATTATGCTGATTGGGAAAGTATTCCATCTTTAATAGAAAAAGGAGCTAACGTAACTCTAATAGAAGAATTATATGAGTCTAAAGATTATAAAGCTATTATTAGTCAGTATGAAACAATACCAAATGGCAATGAAACTTTGCACGCCTATAGCTTGTTAAAAGTAGGAGCGTCTTATTTCTTTATAGGTAATTATGAAAAAGCTATACAGACTTTTGATACATTTATAAAACTTGATACAGTAGCGAGTTCAAGAGGTAATTGGTATATGTTATTGGTGTATTTAAAGCAAGACAATAAGAAAAAAGTAAAAGAGACTTTAGATATTATTTTGTCAAATAAAAATAATCACAATTATAAACAAGCTTTAAAAATTGCAAAAGAGCTAAAATAGTATATGTAACCTTAAAAAATAAATAGCCAAATTTAAACTTGTTATTTTAGTTGTTTATAATCCTGTTTACGATAAATTGGAAAGGGGATTGTGATTATCATACTGAGATTGCTCCTGTTTTTAGTATGATTTTATACTTTTTATGAGTAAGTTTCCATTTCTGTTACTAAGGAATTCTATTGTTAAACTTCATGGTAAAATACCTCAAGTAGATCTATATTTATTAGATAGAATTATTGCATAATGACTATTATAGTTTTCTAATGTTTAATAATTTGTAGGTTATAAAATGATATTTGAACATAATATTTTGATTATTGTTTGATAAAAATCAGGGCTTCAAAAAAATACAGTACTAAAAGCTTGTTTTTCAGTTCAATAAGATTGAACTCCTATTAATTAACTGAATTAATATACTGAAAATAAGATAATTAATGTTTTGTGTGTCAAAAAAATGGTGCATCTTTGCGAATAATAATATTTTTATAAATTTAATTACATTACAATGAATAAAGGAACAGTAAAATTCTTCAATGAAACTAAAGGTTTTGGATTTATCACTGAAGAAGGTGTTAACAAGGATCATTTTGTACACATTTCTGGATTAGTAGACGAAATTCGTGAAGGCGATACAGTTGAATTTAAACTAGAAGAAGGAAACAAAGGATTAAATGCAGTAAACGTAAAAGTTATCTAATATATATAATTTCAAGTTTAATAAAAAGCCGCTCAATTAGAGTGGCTTTTTGTATTATATTGTCTGTCCCGTCCTGAAATAAGTTAGGATACAATGATAATTTGGTTGTATATTAAATTCTACTTATACTTTATAAAATCAGTTACAATTACAAAAGGAGAACTTATACCAATTATATTCCAAAATACACAATTAAATAGTTTCTTTTAAATCTAAAATAATTCAATTTACGCATGAGCACCTGTAAATTTAACTGGTATTACTTCAAGTTATGCATAATAATTTGTATCATAATGTTCTATATTACGTAATTTTACTTTGGAAAAATAGCTTTTATAAGCAATACTTTTCTTTCCATGTATTTCTTCCTAAATATAATACTCTTTAATGATAGGAGTGAAGTGATAATATGTTTTGGATGGGATTATTTTTCATAAGTTTTAATCAATTTCCGAATCAATATACTACTTGTATTCTCTTTTTTGACAGTATTCATATTCAGTTTAACGTAAAAACTAACAAATGAATATTTAAATTCAAACTCTACTGATGATTTAAAGATTACTGAAGTTCAAGAGTATGTAAAAACTGCTACAGATCTTTTTTTAAAGATAAACTTACAATGTTAATAATAGGAATTAAATATTTAAAGGAAAAGAGTGTCTCATGATTGTAATTAAAAACTACTAAGATTAATTGGTAATACTTATAGTATAAAGTAAAGCTATAAATTAATTTTATGCAACCATATATTCTAAATATTGGAAACACACAGTATTGCAAGGAATCTCAATTATTTTTATAGAGATATTAATTTAAAAAAAGAAAACATGAACGATTCAAAAAACAAACTAACCTCTGTTTCAGGAAAACCAATTGCGGAAAATCAAAATGTACAGACAGCAGGAAAAAGGGGACCTATGTTACTACAGGATGTTTGGTATTTAGAAAAAATGGCACATTTTGATAGGGAGGTTATTCCAGAAAGACGTATGCATGCTAAAGGATCTGCAGCTTATGGTACTTTTACTGTAACACATGATATTACCAAGTATACCAAAGCGAAAATATTTTCAGAAATAGGAAAGCAAACAGAAACATTTTTACGATTTTCTACAGTAGCAGGGGAACGAGGAGCGGCAGATGCAGAAAGAGATATCCGTGGTTTTGCTTTGAAGTTTTACACAGAAGAAGGAAATTGGGATTTAGTAGGAAATAATACTCCAGTATTTTTTATAAGAGATCCTTATAAGTTCCCTGATTTAAATAAAGCAGTAAAAAGAGATCCTAAAACTAATTTGAGAAGTGCTAATAATAATTGGGATTTCTGGACACTTTTACCAGAATCACTGCACCAAGTAACAATGACGATGAGTGATAGAGGGCTTCCAAAATCGTATCGCCATATGAATGGCTATGGGAGTCATACTTTTAGTTTCATTAATGAAAAAAATAAACGTTTCTGGGTAAAATTTCATTTTAAAACAATGCAAGGTCACGAATATTTAACTGATCAGGAAGCTGAAATATTGGTAGGAAAAGATAGAGAAAGTCATCAAAGAGATCTGTTTGAAAGTATAGCAAAAAAAAGTTTTCCTAAATGGGCTCTAAAAATACAGATTATGACAGAAGATGAAGCTAAGAACTACTCAACAAATCCATTTGATTTAACTAAAGTATGGCCTCATAGTGATTATCCCTTAATAGATGTTGGGATATTAGAACTTAATAGAAATCCGGAAAATTATTTTGCTGAAGTAGAGCAAGCAGCATTTAATCCTGCAAATGTAGTCCCTGGTATAAGTTTTTCTCCAGATAAGATGTTACAAGGAAGATTATTTGCTTATGGTGACACACAAAGATATCGTTTGGGTGTAAATCACTATCAAATACCTGTAAATACACCAAAGTGTCCATATCATAATCATCATAAAGATGGTGCAATGCGCATAGACGATAATGGTGGCGGAACTGTTCATTACGAACCTAATAGTTATGGGAAATGGCAGGAACAAACTCAATTTAAGGAACCAACACTAGCGCTTAAAGGAGATGCTTTTCATTGGGATTTTAGAGAGGATGATGATGACTATTATACACAACCAGGAAATTTATTTAGAATAATGACAAAAGAACAACAGCAAAGGTTGTTTGAAAATACTGCAAGAGCTGTAGGTGGAGCAGATAAATTTATTCAAGAAAGACACATTATAAATTGTTATAAAGCCGATATAAATTATGGAAAAGGCGTAGCAAAAGCATTACAAATTAATTTATCTGATTTAGATCTCAGTTAAAGTTTTTTTATGCAACAAAATTATCATTAAGAAAAAATTAGAATTATAATGTTACTTTTATTGGGATAAAAGCCAAGCAACACAAACAATTCCTTGAAAAAATATATTCTAAAAAGTTTCTTCAAAAAAAAGTTATGGAACATGCTTTATTCATTGTGATTTGGAGGGAGGTATTAAAGAGTATCAAATGAATAAATAGTATTAATTTTCACTAAATATGCTATCTTTGGTATATAAATATAGTCTATTTAGTGAAAAAAATACAAGAATATCACCTTCATAAAAATGATTATTCTAAACTTCATTTTGAGGTTAAAGAAGCTAAACCTTATTTTAAAAAAAACTTTAATCATGCTATAAAAGCTCACAGACATAGCTTTTATCAGATTTTATGGTTTAAAAGTGCTGGAAGACATTATGTAGATTATGAAATTGTAGAGCATCCAGAAAATACTATTTTTTTTATAAAAAAAAGTCAAATTCATTATTTTTGCCCTGATTCTAAAAATGAAGGATACTTGTTTCATTTTAATGATTCATTTATTAATAAATATGATAGTGATTCCGAAACTAAACTAAACTATTTATTGTTCACTGAAATTGGTAATGCATTTATAAATCCATCCAAATCACAATTAATAAAGTTTGAACAGCTAACCAATCAAATTTCAGAAGAGATTAATAATAGGGATTATAATTATGTACAGCAGTCCTATTATTTATTTCAAGCCGTCTTAACTCTAATAGAACGTATTAAAAATCAAGAAAATGTAATAGACTATACTATTGATGTGGATTATCAGACTTCTATGCAATTCAAGCAGTTAATAGATAAACATATTAATGAATTTTTAAGTATTGATAATTATAGTGAGTTGCTCAGTATTAGTTCAAAAAAATTAACAGCGATTACAAAAAAATATCTTCATAACACACCAGCCGTTGTAATTCATAATAGAAAAATATTGGAAGCAAAACGATTGTTATCAAATCATAAATTATCAATAAAAGAAGTGGCATACGATTTGGGTTTTGATCAAGCCACTTATTTCACCAAGTATTTCAAAAAGCATACAGGACTAAATCCAAAGGAATTTCAAGTACAATTACCGTAGTTTACCATTCACTGTCTCTATTTTGCCATTTTAAGGTTCTAATCTGCTGCATCTTTGTAACAGAAATTTAAAACATATATAAAATGAAAAAACAAGCATTAATTATTGGAGGGACTACCGGAATGGGAAGGGCTACTGCAGAGCGTTTATTAAAAAAGAACATTGAAGTAATTATTATCGGTAGAGCAGATAAGAACCTTAAAAAAGTAGAAGCAGAACTTACAGCATTAGGGACTGTAAAAACAGTAGGATTGGATTTATTCGACCTAACAGCTGTTCAAAAATTTTCAACTAACCTAAAAGAAGCGCTACCTAATTTAAAATATTTAGTAAATGCAGCAGGATATTTTAGTCCGAAATCGTTTTTAGAACATACTGAACAGGATTATGATATTTATCATAATTTCAACAAGGCCTTCTTTTTTATTACCCAAGCGGTATCTAATATAATGAAAGAAAATGGTGGTGGTTCAATCGTAAATATAGGTTCGATGTGGGCGAAACAATCTATAAAAGCAACACCTTCTTCGGCGTATTCAATGGCAAAAGCAGGACTTCATGCATTTACGCAACATCTTGCTATGGAATTGGCAGAATATAATATTAGAGTGAATGCAGTATCACCAGCAGTTGTTGTCACCCCAATTTATGGGTCATTTATTGAAGAAGATAAAATTGAAGAAACCCTACAAGGGTTTAATGATTTTCATCCAATAGGACGTGTTGGAAGACCAAATGATATTGCAAAAACTATTACATTTCTGTTGTCAGACGAAAGTTCTTGGGTAACAGGTGCTATTTGGGATATTGATGGTGGTGTTATGGCCGGTAGAAATTAATTTAAACGTAAAGAATTATGTTAAACGGAATAAACTTGGATGGGCTTGAACAATATGTAGAGCTTATCACAGAAAAACCAACAGAAGCTATATCAAGTTATGGTATAACAGCTAAATGGCTAGGTGGTGTCAATACTGAAATAACCACACATAACCAGATGGTAGGTACAAAAGAAATTAAAAAAGATTTTAAATTTACTATTGGAGAACCTGAAGAGTTACTTGGTAAAAATGCATATCCAACACCACAAGATTATCTTTTGGGAGGATTGGCAGGTTGTATGATGGTTGGTTTTGTATCAGGGGCCTCTTCAAAAGGAATCAAACTTGAAAGTGTTTTATTGACTATTACTGGAGATTTAAATTTAAGAGGCTTTTTAAATGTAGATATAACAGCTCCTGTAGGATTTGAAGAAATTAAATTTAACTACAATGTTAAAGGTGATGGAACACAAGAAGATTATAATGCCATTATTAATAATGTGCAACAGTTTTCACCGAATTATAGAACTATTACAGATAATGTTAAGCTATCTGTTATTAAGATATAACTAATATGTAATTGTTTGAAAAGAATGACGAAAAGCAAGTTTGTTTTTCGCCATTCTTTTGTTTAAAATATAACAAAGAAGATCTATAAAAGCGTGAAAGGCTTTTTTATAGATACTGTAAAAACTGTCATAAAAAACATAAATAGCAATTCATCTGTTAAAAGTGAATGGAGAATTTACCTATTCAATAACGAAATTAAAAGAAGAATATAGTGTAAGATACGTAGCTCCAAATCATTGTAGTAGAGAAAGGAGTTATGACAATTTTCGAAAAAATATTTAACAATAAAATATTTGTATGCTGGTTTAGGATAAACCTGAAAATTAAAACTCTAGGCTAAAAAAGAATTAATAATGAATGATGTAATAATTATAGGAGGAGGACTTTCTGGTTTAACAACTGCTCATCTTTTACAAGAAAAACAGTTAAAGGTTCAGGTAATAGAGGCAAATAATTGTTTGGGAGGACGCATAAAAACAGTTAAGTCACAATCTGGATTCACTTTAGAGATGGGGGCAACATGGGTTTTTAATGACCCATTTTTAAGAGAATTAATTCAAAAATTAAATCTGGAATTATACTCTCAGTATTTGGATGGAAAAGGTTTTTATGAAATGAATTTCATGAATAACGTTCAAAATTTTAATGTAAGAGAAATGACTGGAGGGCAAGAATACCATAAAGTAGTGGCAGGTACAATTGAAATAATTGAAGCTTTGAAAAATTTGATTGACCCTAAAAACATTGAGGTGAATAGTAAGGTAGTAACTATTCACGATCAAAAAAACTTTATTGAAGTAATTACTGACAATAATCAAATATTTAAAGCTCGAAATGTTGTTGTAACGATTCCTCCAAAATTATTAGCATCAACAGTACAATTTATACCAAAATTATCGGAAAGTGTAAATAACTTACGATTAAAAACACACACTTGGATGGCAGATTCGATAAAGTTTTCTATTGAATACAAAAAGCCTTTCTGGAGGCAAAAAGGCCTTGCTGGTTATGCCTTGAGTAACGTTGGGGTAGTAAGAGAAATTCAAGATCATGTAAATGAAAATGAAAACCTTTTCGGCCTTGTTGGTTTCTTACAATTATCACCCAAACAATATCATTGGACAAAAACAGAACGAAAAGATAATGTTGTCAAAGATTTAATTCGATTATTAGGGGCGGAAGCGGCTAATTATATTGATTACGAAGACAAGATTTGGGCGAATGAATACCTTACTTCAACAGGACTTGCGGTAAATGACGGTTTATACGCTCATCAATTTAATGGTAACAGCGGGATAATAACTCCTGAAATGAATAATAAATTATTCTTTGCAGGAGCAGAAACATCTATTGTTAACCCTGGATATATGGAAGGTGCAGTAAAATCTGCATTTAGAGTTACAAAAGAAATAACAAGCAAATTAACTGTTCAATACAATGGATTTCAAAAATAAAACAGTGCTAATAATTGGTGGATCTGACGGTATAGACGAGAAGCTGTAATACAATCTCGGTATTAACGACTTTAAAATCAGTGATGTATGGTTTTGTTGGAATATTTGCTAAAGAATTAAGTAGTGACAATATAAGAGTCAATGCTATAGGTCCTGGAAATATTAAAACTGATTTTATGAAGGTTGTTAATCCAACTGAGTTAGCAATAAAAACACTAAAAAAGAGCAACCCTTTCAGAAATCGTAGATGCCATATTATTTCTCTCGAGTAATAACGCTAGATATATAGCAGGAACTATTTTAGACGTTTATGGAGGATTATCTATAGCTTAATTTTACTTATAACATACAAACACATTTGAACTTAAAATACAGTATGGGTAAAGTGTCTGAAGATACTGTTATGGAAGATTTTTTTTTGCTATTTAGAAAGCTCTCAAATACGTAAATTGTTTTGCTATTGGGCTATTTATACTGTATGTAGATCAGATACTGTACGTAAGTTTAAAGAACATTGTCTTTATCATAATGGACAAGTATTAAATGTTATTTAGGAAGAATGAACCTATTAGTTTAAAGGGGCTTATAAAATTTGAGTTAAAATAAATAGGAGAGTGGAGCGTTTATATTTTAGGGTTAATTTAAAGCTTATATGTATTAAATACAGGATTGGTAGTTGATACGAAACTTAAATAAGCTTACATTTGTTTCTGTAACTAACTTAATTACTAAATATGGAATATATTTTATTACTTATAATAATTGGAATGTTATTTTATATAAATTCCAGACTAAATTCAAAGATTGATAATTTAAGTAATACTATAGATTCACTCCAAAGTAAAGTAAACAAATTACTAACAATAAGTAGTGTGAAAGCTAAGCTAGTTAGCTCAGAAAAGGTATTAAAACCTCTTTCTGAAAAGCAACCGGTTAAATCATCAGAGGTTGTTGTTCCTTTAGTTTCAGACAAAATAGCTCCTATACAACCAATTACAGTTAAGGTGCCTAAACCTATGGTTGAAAAGAAAACTTCAATAGCACCCTCATTACCAAAGACTAGTTTATGGGAACGTTTTAAAGAGCAAAATCCTGATTTAGAGAAGTTTATTGGTGAAAACCTTATTAATAAAATAGGAATACTCATTTTAGTTTTAGGAATAAGTTACTTTGTAAAATATGCAATTGATAAGGATTGGATTAATGAACCGGCACGAGTTGGGGTTGGAATATTAGCGGGGACATTAATATTGACCTTAGCTCATAAATTACAGAAAAAATACGCTTCTTTTAGCTCTGTTTTAGTAGCAGGGGCTATTGCAGTCTTTTATTTTACCATAGCGATTGCTTTTCATGAATACAAATTATTTAACCAAACAGTTGCTTTTATAATAATGGTTCTCATTACGGCTTTTAGCTGTTTAATTTCTTTATCCTACAATAAAATGGAGTTGGCTATTTTATCACTTATTGGTGGTTTTGCCGTTCCTTTTATGATAAGTACAGGTAGTGGAAATTATGTGGTATTATTTAGTTATATAGCTATTTTAGATGTTGGTATACTAACCTTAGCCTATTTTAAAAGATGGAATTTAGTTAATATTATCGCATTTGCATTTACTAATATATTGCTTGGAGGATGGCTTATTAAAGAAATAAATACTGAAGTACCCCATTATTTGGGAGCATTGATTTTCACATTTGTTTTTTATCTGATTTTTGTAGCTACCAATATTATTAATAATATTCGTACGAAAGGAACTTTCTCTAAACCACAATTGGTGATTTTAGCCATTAATAGTTTTGTTTTTTATGGTTTTGGGATGCTTATTTTAAGTAAATATCATCCAGAATTATCTGGACTTTTCACTGCTGTTTTAGCATCACTTAATTTAGTGTATGCATGGGTTTTATTTAAAAAGTTTGGTTTGGATAAAAAAGCTGTGTATTTATTAATTGGTTTGACCTTAACTTTTATAACACTAGCTATCCCAGTTCAGTTTGAAGGGAACTATATTACCTTGTTTTGGGCTGCAGAGGCGGTATTGTTAATGTGGTTGGCAGAAAAATCACAGGTTAAAAGCTACCGTTTTACATCAGTATTAGTACAGGGATTAATGTTAATTAGTTTATGTATTGATTGGTTACTTCTATATGAAGGAGATAATAAATTAACAATTTTATTTAATCCAATTTTTAGTACTGGAATAGTTGCTGTAGCTTCTTTGGTTATTGTTCGTTATATATTGAGTACTGAAACTGAAGTATTAAAAAAATTCTATATCGTATTTAACCCAACACAATATAGAAAGCTAATGGGTATGTTGGCCATACTACTAGGCTATTTCGTGGGTATGTTTGAAATAGGATATCAATCGGGAATATACTTGGGGTCTAAAGTATATTCACTATATACTTTACCAGTGTTGTTTCATTTGTTATTTACAGCGGTAGTAGTTTTCTTTTTAAATAGAAAGAAAACAGACTTGTCATTAAAAATATTGAATGTGATAGCTATCTGTAATATACTTGGGTATACCTTTTTGTTTTTCAAGCTACCGTTTATGGAGCAAAAGCAAAACATTAGTATGGGTCAAGGGAGTCAGTTTTCTTATTATATTCATTATTTATCTTTAGGTTTGGTAGCATATTTTGGCTATTTACTTTATAAAACTAATGAAAAGCAAAAAGTTTTTTCACTAGTTAACCATCGATTATTTATTTGGGGAGCTTCTTTTGTACTTGTTTTTTTAGTAAGTACTGAATTAATTTTACAAGGAATTCAACTAATGGATTTACAGTTAACACCAACTATGCTTGGTGAAAAATCATCAGGCTTAAATGATTTTTATGTTGATAAAAAATATCTTACGGAAAGGATTATTAGTGAAGCGAAATTTAAAATTATTAAAACAGGATTACCCGTATTATGGGGGGTATTGGCCTTTATATTTTTAATACTGGGTATAAGAAAGCAAATAAAAGAATTGAGAATAATTGCTTTATCACTGTTAGGTATTACGATAGTAAAGTTGTTTACGTATGATATTAGTAACGTATCTGAAACTGGAAAAATAATAGCATTTATATTATTAGGAGCATTAATATTAGTTATTTCATTTGTGTATCAAAAAATAAAGGTATTGGTTATTGATGAAGATAAAACAACAAAAAATGAATAAAACACTTAGTTTTTTATTGCTATTGTTAGCTATAACTAGTTTTTCACAGCAAAAACGTGTAGAAGGTAAACTGTCACCAATTGAAGTGGACGGATTGTATAAAGTTCAAATTCCACATAACCTACGCTCATATGCAAAACAAGATATGAGTGATTTTAGAATTTGGGATTCGAATAAAAATCAAGTGCCTTATTTTATTTATAAAGACGATAAAGAATCTCTAATATCTAATTTTTCTGAATTTACAATCATTTCTAAAAGCAATGTGCCTGACACTACCTCTACGTACATATTTAGGAACCCCAATGAAAAAATTAAAAAAGCAGTACTTTCTATAGCTAATTATCAAGAGAGTAAAAGCTTCAATTTACAAGGTAGTAATGATCAAAAAGAATGGTTTGGGATAGTAAATAATAAACAATTACACAATCTGAATAGTACTAAAAACACCAGTGTTTACAAGGTTATTAATTTTCCATTATGTTCTTATAAATTTTTGAAAATTGTGTTTAATGATCAAAAATCATTACCAATTAATCTTTTAAGTATTGGGACAGCTACCACTGAAATTTCAAAATCAGTCATGGTAGATATTCCTGTTAAGAGCACCAAAATTTCGGAGTTAGTAACTACAAAACTAACGGCTATTCATATTGAGTTTGAATATCCAGAAATTATTAATGAATTACACTTTAATATAGCTTCACCGGAATTATTCAACAGAAAAGCAAGAGTCTATGTTTTAAAGGAAAGAGAAGTAAAACATAGGCTAGAAACATATCAACAAGAAATAACCAGCTTTATAATTCATTCAGATAGGGAGAATCAGTTTTCAATCCCTTTCTTTTTTGAAAAAGAAATGTACATCGAAATTGATAATCAAGACAATCCTCCATTAAACATATCATCTATTACTTTCTTTCAGAAGCCTTTGTATGTAGTTGCTGATTTAAAGCATACAGAAGGTTATACAGTTTCTGCTGGAAATAAAGATCTTAAAACTCCTAAATATGACATTACTTATTTTAGAAATCGAGTATCTGAAAACATGCCAAATACCAGTATTAATGGAGTAAAACTAATAGAGGCTAAAAGTAAAATAAAAGAAGAATTAGCTATTTGCCAAAAACCTTGGTTTATGTGGATATGTATCGGTTTTTCAGCTATTATAATCGTTTATTTTTCATCCAGCTTGATAAAAGATTTAAAGCAGTAATCTTTATAGTTAACTCGGAACTCTGTTTCATAGAATTTTGGTTAAAATAATATATGAGTCGAAAAGGTAATTGCTGGTATAATGCTGTAGCTGAATCCTTTTTTAAATCACTAAAAGTCCGAATGGGTATATAGAAATAATTATAAACTAAAATCGGAAGTTGAGTTCCCTATCTTTCAAAGGATAGAAGTTTGGTACAATACTAAAAGAAAATACTCATATTTAAATAATAAAACTATTAGAATTTGAAACACATATGTTTAATTATAAACTTGCAGCTTACTTACTCAACTTAAAGTCCAATTTTTTGTTGCAAGTTCAAATTTATAACTAACACTATGAACATTTACCACTGCAAAGGCTTATCCTTTTTTTTACGTAAAGAAGTTTTTATGCTAATCAAAATGAGTAGTTTTACCACATTAAAATTCACTTAAGCTTAAAATCAATTCATTGTAATTCATGAATTCTAACAATAAATATATTTTATTCCTATTTTGTTTTTTGTTTTTTACAGGAAAGATACAATGCCAAAATAAAAAAACAGATAGTTTAAAAAGAGCTTTAACTGTTCATAAGCAAAAGGATACTGTACGAGTTAATTTATTAAATATTTTAGCTGATTTATCTCTTAAGAAAGATTTAAAAAATACGATAACCTATATAGAAGAGTCTGAATTCATTTCAGATTCTATTGGGTTCAAAAGAGGAAAAGCTAAAATTTTATATATAAAAGGAACAATTGAATCTTTAAAATTAAATTATAATCAAGCAATTGAGTGTTTTAGTGAAGCTCTTTTATTGTATGAAATAGTAGATTTTAAAGCAGGTATTTCTGATTCCCATTCTAGGGTAGGGTTAGCGTATTATCATAAAAATGATTACAATAATGCTATAAAACATTACAAAAAGGCAATAACAATTTATGAAAATATTGGTAATATTAAAAGCACTGCCGTATGTTTAAAGCGTATCGGAAAAGCGTATAAAGAACTTGGGGACTATGAATCTGGAATTGTATATTATAATAAAGCTTTGGGTTTAAACACAAGACATAATTATGAACTAGAAATTTCTAGTTGTTATAAAAACATTGGTAGTATATATCTAAGTCAAGCAAATTATCCTGTTGCTTTAGAGTATTATAATAAGTCGTTAGATGTTTCTGAAAGAATAAAAGACAGCATAGGAATTTCAAAGGTTTTAAATAATATTGGTATTATCTATAAAAATTATGAGAATTATGATAAGGCAATTGAAAATTATAAAAAGTCATTAAGGATTCAAAAGAAGGTTGGTAACAAAAGAAATATTTCAAAAGCCCTAAGTAATTTAGGCAGTACATATACAAGGAAGAAGGGTTATAATATAGCTCTTAGTTATTATAAAGAAGCATTAAATATAAGTAAAGAGATTAATGATAAACATGGGAGTGCGAGATATTTAAATAATATAGGTAAAGTTTATATGCGACTTTTTGATAATACACTTGCCCGTAAATATTTTGAAGAGGCTAAGAATATTGGTCTTGAGATTAGAAATAAAGTAAGTTTGTGTTACTCTTATGGTTTGATAGCAACTTCATATGTAAATGAAAAAAAATATAATAATGCCTTAATCAACGCTATAAAAAGTAATAAAATCGCAAATAAATTAGGCCTTTTATATTTTCAAAGAGACAATCAAGAATTACTTTCTGAAATTTATAAAAATATAGGTAACTATAAAAAAGCTTTTATAAGCCATGAAAAATTTAAAACATTTAATGATAGTCTTTTTAATAAAGAAAATATTCAGAAAATCACACAATTAGAATATGAATATAAATACAAACAAAAATTAGATTCTGCTAGTATTAGAGAGTTAAAACTAACAAAAACAGTTACTACAACTAATAAAAACTTAGAAAAGTCACAGCGTAATTATTTGTGGGCAATTATAGGCATATTGTTAGTTTCAATATTATTAGGTTCAATTATTTTCTTTTTAAAGTTAAGAAATGTAAAATCAAAAGCTAAAAATATAGTTACTGAACAACGACTGTTACGCTCTCAAATGACACCACATTTTATATTCAATTCACTTTCTGTATTACAAGGCATGATATTAAATAAAGAGGAGAAAAAGGCTGTTTCTTATTTATCGAAATTCTCAAAATTACTCCGCATTACACTTGAGAATTCAAGGGATAAAACGGTATCACTTTGCCAAGAATTAATTGCCGTAGAGCACTATTTAGAGCTTCAAAATTTAGAAGAAACTACTCCATATGAATATGCTGTTTTAGTAGATAATAGCATAAAGGATCAATCATCATTCAAAATACCTCCGATGCTTATTCAACCATTCATTGAAAATGCTGTTGAACATGCATTTATAACTCAAGAAGACAACAGAAAAATTGATATTCACTTAACATTTAGCAATAAAAAATTAATTTGCACTATTACTGATAATGGTATTGGTATTCATGTATATAAGGAAAAGAAAACACAACATAAAAAATCGTTAGCAACAACAATAACTTCTGAACGGTTAAAAATACTATCGAAAGATTTTAAAATAAATGGTTCTATTATAATAGAAGACAGACAGGTATACAATGAACAAGGAACAATCGTTATTTTAGAAATTCCTTACAAAATAGATCTAACGTAATGAAAACATTAATAGTAGAAGATAAGGCATATATAAGGAAAGGCTTACTTAACCTGTTACAATTAGTTGATGCTGATATAGAGGTGGTAGGTGAGTGTGAATCTGTAAAAGCTGCTGTTATAGTGGCTAATGCATGTAAGCCAGCCTTGATTTTTTTAGATATTAATCTTTTAGATGGAACAGCTTTTGAATTTATAGAGCAAACAGAAAACCTAAATTTCAAAGTTATTTTTATAACCGCTTATGAGGAATATGCTTTACAGGCTTTAAAAATAGGAGCGGTAGATTATCTTTTAAAACCTGTAGATATACAAGAACTCCAAATAGCAGTACAGAAAGTTGTTGAATTACCTATTGCAGTACAGAAAGAACAAATAAAAAAAACAAAGCAGGTATGGAAAAATGAAGGCAATAAATTAATATTATCGCTTCAGGATAGTTTTCAAGTCATTGATTTGAATGAATTACTATTTTGTGAGTCTGACAAAGGGTATACTACTTTTTATTGCAGTAATAATAAAAAATATATGGTTTCAAAAACCTTGAAAGAATTTGAAGAACGTCTTTCTAAAGCTAATTTTACACGTCCACATCAATCGTTTATGGTGAATCTGAAATTCATAGACAGATATGAAAAATCGGGAGTTATACATTTGAAAAATGGAAAAAAAATCCCTGTATCATCTCGAAAAAAAGAGTCTTTTTTAGCTACATTCTTGAAAGCATAAAAATTCCATCTTTCTCATACAAAGGATGCTTTAAAAACAAAGTTACTACTTTTTAGCTCTAAATTTATGTAACCTTATTTTTACGGATACTCATTCAATTAATACGCATATTTATTTTAAAGCATCGGAAATAGATTCTGTCTTTTTTCTTAGACTCATCCTATATATTTTTATCATTAAATAATACCAATTAAATTTCAAGGTGCCCATACGTAAATTGAATTATTTTAGATTTAGTTGAGTTTAAAAATATAAGCATATCCTTAGTTATGGTTATATTTTTAAGCGATAAATAGATTTAAAAGAAACTATTTAATTGTGCATTTTGGATTTTAATTGGTATAAGTATAGTCTTTATTAAAATTTGACTAGTAAATGAGCAATAAATATAATGGAAAAACAAATCATAATTAAAAACGAATACAATTCATTAGGCACCCCTCTTATTTTTTTAAAAAATGAATCACCTTTTGAGAGCTTTAAAAGTTATGACATTTGGGAACATAAAAATGGTGCCTTAATTAGTCAATATCATTGGATTAAATTAAAACGCAATGAGAGGAGAAATAGTGCCTCCTGATTTTTTTATTATAACATTATCAAATTAAACTTATGAAAAAAATAACCTTACTTTTTTTACAAATAATAATAACGTTATTATTATCAATGCCTTTAACATTAATGGCACAAACTTTTCCTAACCCAGCAAATATTATCTCCAATATTAGTGGAAGCACTTCTGGAAATGCACCTCATCATTTATCAGATTTAGATGGTGATGGTGATTTAGATGCAATTTCTTCACGTGGTAGCCAATTTAGTTGGTATAAAAACTTAGATGGTCTTGGGAGTTTTGGTCCTAATCAAAGTATAGATCCATTACCATATTACTCACATGATTTTCAAACGGCAGATTTAGATAATGATGGAGATATGGATTTAATAACCATAGGTCAAGGTTTAAGTTCTATAAATTGGTATGAAAATATTGACGGCTTGGGTACATTTGGTTCACGTCAGGTTATTGTCACACAGGAATACGGAATATTAAGTTTATTTATTGCAGATATAGATGACGATGGAGATATGGATTTGCTGTCTGCTTCTTTTGGAGATAATCGTATTGCTTGGTATGAGAACACAGATGGGCTTGGTACTTTTGGGCCAAAACAAACCATTTTTACCGCCCCAAATTATTTTCATGATGTATATGCAGCAGATATAGATAATGATGGAGACATGGATGTATTGTCGGCTTCACGTGATGATGATCGTATTGCTTGGTATGAGAATACAGATGGCCTTGGTACTTTTGGACCGCAACAAACCATTACCAACTTAGCAGATGAAGCAGCTATTGTGTTTGCAGTAGATATGGATGGTGATTTGGATAAGGATGTGTTATCTGCTTCTTTTGGAGATAATCGCATTGCTTGGTATGAGAATATAGATGGTCTTGGTACTTTTGGATCACAACAAATTATTCCATCAGCAAATGAGTATAATTTAAGAGATATTTTTCCAACAGATATAGACGGAGACGGGGACATTGATGTTGTATCTGTTTCTAAAAAAAATACTACAGACGGTTATATTAATCGTATTGCTTGGAATGAGAATATAAATTGTTTAGGGACTTTTAATTTCCCAGAGATTATCCCTAATCCTTCTTTGGGTTTTAGTGATGTAACCAATGTTTCTGCTGGTGATATAGATATGGATGGAGACATGGACGTAGTCACTTCATTTTTTACGAATAGTCGTGTTTTTTGGCATGAAAACACTACATCTCTTATTTCACAACCAGTACACGAAATGGACTTACCTAGCGAAGTATATGTGTGTGATAAAAACTTTGAAGAATTTTGTGGGCCTTCTGCTACAACATGTTATAACTATACATATAATTGGTATTATAACGATCCAATAACTCAAACACCTAACCTTGTAACCAACAGTAATCCTAACGATCAATGTTATACTCCAAATCAATATGGAAACTATACTCTAGTTATTGAAAATCAGTATGGTTTTTTTTTAAATCATGTTATAACAGTTTTAAACGCATTACCATTACCTAGTTTGGGATCAGGTAATGAAATATGTAAAGATGAAATCATTAGCATTGCAGGTCAAGGTTTTGACAATAGTAATTATGAAATTACATGGTATCATAACGGTCAAGAAGTTCAATCTGGTGGAGAGACATTAATCACTTCTTACGCTAGTGGAATTATTACAGTACAAATTGCGTCTACAGAATGTAAAAAAACAGTAGCTGCTAGTATAGAGATAAAAGATTGTTGTCCTAAAGAATTAAGTTTAGCTCTAGATTGTGATGATAATATGGTATTTATCGAAAACTTACCTAATAACAGTACAATAGTATCTACTTCTTGGACGTATAACGGAGGACATATATTACACTCTCCAAAAATCACATCGTTAAATGCTTCTTACGGAGAAGGTACCTACGGTGTTGAAATAGTATTTGAACTTTCAAATGGGGATTTATGTATTTATACGCTAGAAGAAATATATTCAAATTTAAAAATTAATTGTCCAGCAAATAAACAAATAAAAACAGCGCCTAATCCGTTTATAGATATCATATCATTTACTTTTGATACGCCAGAAACAGGTAAAGTAGAAATTGTAAACATTTATGGGCGTGTAATGAAACAAAAGGAGTTTAAAAATAAGAGTACGTTAAAATTTCATTTAAGAGAATTAAGGACTGGAGTTTATTTTGTTAGATTCTATATTGATGGAAATACTTATAATAAACAAATAATTAAACAATAATTATATATAGTATGATTATAATTACTACCAAGGTAGCACTTTATGTTGCATTGGTAGTAATTTATATAATTTTATATTAATATGATTTATTTTTGGTGGCTAGAAGCATTGGTAAATAGTGTTTAATATAAAATGCTAAAGCATTTAATTTTTATAAAATAATCAAACTATCCCGAGAGCTCATTTATGTTTGTTAATATAGAATTTTTATTAGTTTAAACTTGTCAGCGATCTATTTATAGTTATGGTTTTAGATTTCCCCTTATATTTTAAACCGACAGGTTTAAGACTCAAGACCAGTGTAAGAATATAGAATTCTAAATTGTTAAGGTTATTAAGTAACGGCTCTTTTTTATTAATTTTAAACAATTCAAAAACATGAATTTTAAATCTTTTTTAGGAATAGATGTGAGTATATGAATATTGTATATCTGTTTTTAGATTCCAATGAAAAATAAAAACATATTCTAATACGTAGTAATACAAAAGCTGATATTTTAAAGTGTTTTTCAAAATAAAGAATATTTATGAAGTATTAATCTGTGCTAAATATACTGGGTATTATTCAAATATATTGAAGGCTTTTTGTTTGAAAAAAAGTATTCACTTTGGTTAGAATATGGGACTGAAATCAAAGTGTCTTCAGGAGCTTTACCATAATTAAATAAAATAACTGTTTCAAAAATATTTGTTTAGAATTAATAATAAATATCCTATATATTTATCTCTTTATTATCTTAATAGTTTTTGTATTCTCTATTTTTAAAAAATAAAAACCAGGGCTATAGCTAGATAAATCTAAAGAGTCACTATTCCCTTTTTTAATAATTTGTCCTAAATTGTTTATTAAAACCCAGTTGTATTTCTTTGAAATATTTAGAATTCCATCTGTTGGATTTGGATAGTAACTAAAATTAATATTGGCATCCAAAGTATTTACAGACAGCTGATTTGATCTCCAAACAGCGGTATTATTTGCATTCTGTATTCCAGCTGTAGAGAAATTTCCTCCAGAAAATATTTTATCAATGCCATCAGCATCAGAAGCAAAGCTCATGTCGTTTATTTTAATATCAACACCAACTTGAGTGTTTTTACCCATAGCTTCCCATCCGTTTGTATTACTCCATCTGGCAATATTGTTAACTATGCTATTTTGTGTATTACCAAAAGTGATATTAAAAGCACCTGAAGCATATAAATACGTACCATCATGTAACAAGGCATTTACATTATTATTAACTCCATTGCCAACATTAGACCAAGTAGAAGATGTTTTATTCCATTTTGCTATTCGATTTACCGTTTGAGTTCCAGCAAGAGCAAAATTTCCACCTAGATAAACATCTGTTGGAGTTGATACAATAGCTTGGACAAAACCACTTGTTCCAGTTCCTAGTGTACCCCAAATAGTTCCATTCCATGTAGCAATTCTATTGGCAGTTTTATTTCCTGCTTTGCTAAAATTACCTCCTACATACAAAGTGCCACTATTGTCTAGATGCAAAGATCTTATTTCGTTATTTGTTCCAGGTACAGATGTAGTTCCATCAGTTAAAACAGACCATTGCGTTCCATTCCAAAATCCAATATTTTTAGCAGTTACTCCATTAATAGTTTCAAAAACACCAGCAGCATAGACTTGATTATTACCATTAACTTCCAATACAAGTACTGGTCCATCTACTCCAGTACCCAACGCAGCCCATGTTGTTCCATTCCATACTGCAATATTATTTGCTGCTATTCCTCCAATTTCTGTAAAAGAACCTCCAGCGTATACATTACCATTAGCTCCAATTTTTAAAGTATTTATAGTGCCATTAGAACCTGTACCCAATGTACTCCATCCCGTTGTAGCATTCCATACAGCTATATTATTTGCAGTTATAGTACCTGCCGTGTTAAAATTTCCTCCATGATATACATTTCCATTAGCGCTAGTGACAATAGCGTTCACTTCGCCATTAATTACACCTTCATTTAAAGGTTGCCATTCTCCAATTCCATTTATAGCAACGCCTTGTGGAGGTGTGGTTCCATCTACCAACTTGTATATTTGAGCATTAGGACCATAACCGCTAAAATAGATTTCACCATCTTTATCAACTCCAAATGATGAAATATACAGTCCATTTGTTTGAAACAATTGCGTGCTACTAGATACTCCAGTTGAAGGGTTGTAATCTAATGCCCAAACTCTTCCACTTACATAATCTCCAAAAATATACTTCGAATTAATGTCGGGGTTAAGGCTAGTGATCTCTGATCCTCTATATACGTAACCACCAGTAATTGAAATATCATTTTGAGTTTGATCATAAAAAAATACAGGAAATGTAGTGGATTCATTAATTACTACGCCTGGGTTGGCTACAGAGTTAGCTTCAAATCGACTCCACCCATAATTTTCTCCTTTCTTGATGATGTTTATTTCTTCATAGGCATTTTGTCCAACGTCGGCTCCCCACAATCTACCTGTAGGTGTGTCAAATGAAAATTTCCAGGTATTTCTAATTCCATAGGCATAGATTTCATCTAATCCAGCGACACCAACCAGAGGATTGTCACTAGGAATTTCGTAATTTCCATTTGGTAATATTGGATTTGTTTCTACTGGATTGTTACCATCTAAATCTACATCTATTCTACAAATACTTCCGAAAACAGTATTTTTATTTTGACCATTTCCTTGTGGATCATTTCCACCGCCACCATCACCAAAAGAAATGTAAAGATAACCATCTGGTCCAAAAGCTATTTTACCTCCATTATGATTACTATTATTTTGGTTTTTATCAAACTGAAAAAGCACAAGTTCACTAGTTACATTTGCTAAATTGTTATTGCCAAGGCTTACTGAAAAACGTGATAATACCATTCTAACTTCAATTCCAGGAATAGGGCTATTAGTAGTATAGTAAACATAAAAATAGCCATTGTTTGAATAATCTGGATGAAAAGCAAACCCTAGTAAACCAATTTCTTGTCCAATACCATAACTTACACGGTCAGTAATATTTAAAAATGTAGACACATTAGTAGCTGTAGTGCTCTGGCTTCTAGGAAAAACCTTAATACGTCCTGCTTGCTCAACAACAAACATACGATCTGTACCGTCTGATGGAGATTGCAATTCTACAGGATATTCAAAGTTTATGTTAGGGAAAGCAGCTTCATAAGTTACCTGAGCATAAATATTATGAGTTAGTAATATGAAAATAAATAAAAGAAGTGTTTTAAATAGTGTTTTCATAACGTTTTATTTTTTAAAGAGCATAGTATACTAGATATAACTGATTATTTACTGTTTACCCTACCATGTTTTATAAAAATTACAAAATAGGCAGATGATTTTATATAAAAACAAACTTTCTAGTACTTTATTTTCAATAAATAAGGAGTTTATAAATTTATTTAATTTTAGTAATTTCTAAAAATTAATCCTGTAAATTTATTTTTAAAAGACTTAATATTAGGTGGTTAGTAAATTACAGCTTTAAAATGGATATTTAGTTATAAAACAATTATAATACATTTAGGAATAGATATATTAACAACAAAAGGAAAGCCAATAAAAACACCCATTTCAGGAATGATTAAATATTATGTTTATCCATGCGATAGTGATTTACAATGGAAAGGGATAATAATTAAAAACGAAACTTATTTAATTAAAATACTTTATATCGAACCAACTATTGAATTAGGACTATATGTTAATGATGGTGATATAATAGGAATATCACAAGATATATCAGAAAAACACAGTTCGGAGATGCAAACTCATGTACATCTGGAAGTTTACAAAAATCAGATGTTAATTGACCCAACAAATTTATTTTAGTAAAATGTATGTAAAGTTCAAAATAGATTTTTAATAATTATGTACTGAAAGATTCTCATTTTTTAAGTCCATTTTCCATATTTAAATGTTCTATTTTCTTTTAATACAAAGCAAAATATTCCAATATTAATTTCTCATTTTTTTTGCCTAGTAAAAATACAAATACTATTTTTTGATAGTAAAATATAGCATTAGGGATGAACACGTGTAAAATAGTGACGAACACTAAAAAGGTTTTTACAATAATTATTCACATGATATTTAAAACAGTATTTTTGTAAAAACTTTATATATTGAATAGTCATAAGTACATATTTTTTTTGGTTTTATCTCTTGTATTTTCAATTACAAGTTATGCGCAAGAACCTATTTACAAACATTTTGGTGTAGATGAAGGCTTGCCTAGTTCAGAAGTGTACGATATCTATCAAGATAAAGAAGGATATATTTGGTTTGCCACAGACAAAGGTTTGTCACGCTATAATGGTTATGAATTTGAAAACTTTGATATTAGTAATGGGTTACCCGGAAATGTAGTATTACGTTTTTATCCGCAAACCAATGGTGAAGTTTGGTGTTATTCACTTCATTATAAAGCCTTATTCTATTTTAATGAAACTTTTGATGGTTTTAAGACTTACAAACATAACAACATATTGAGTAAAACACTAGGGAAGTTTAGTATTATAAAAAGTGTTTACATTGATGAATTCAATACGGTACACCTTGGTGGAATTAATATTAACGGAGAATTATTAATTGAAGAAAATGGTAAGGTTAAGAAAAATCATCATTTAGAGAGAAGTTTAACCAAAAAAAGTATTGTTTTGACCGCCCCATCAAGAGATGTTGAATTTTGCTTTACAACTACAGATAAGAATATTATAAAAAGTAATTTTTCAAAAATAACACATGCACATGACGGCCGTATGCAAGCATTATGGCTTGTACGTAATAAAAAAGCTGTTATTATGGATGGGAATTCAATAGAAATAATAAGCAGTAATAAAGTTATTAAAACAATTGAAAGTCAATTTACTTCTTTTGGAATAAGAGTAATAGATAGTACTCATTTTTTTGCAGGATATCAATATGGAGGGAGTAAAATAATAAATGATAAAGGGGAAATTATTCAAGAATATTTAAAAGGAAAATCTGTAACTAACTTTCTAATAGATCATGAAGGAGGCTATTGGTTTACTACACATAATTCGGGAGTTTATTATATTAAAAACCCTTCGATAGCTACTTTTAAACAGCCAAAAAATAACACCTCTTTTCACATCAATTCCCTAGTAAAAAAAAATAATGATTTGTTAATTGGTTATAAAAATGGAGATTTTGCAGAAATAGGTGCTAATAGAGCATTTAACTTTAAAAATAAAGCAAGTATTAGTATACCTTCAATAGTGGAATATGACTCTATATTTGATAAGACATATGCATACCATGATAATAAAGTTGAGGTAAACAAAGAGGTTTCAACTCCTAGATATACTATTAAATTATCTGAACCCTCGTTAAACGGGACTGTTTTTGCGAGTAATTCACATGGTTACACTGTATTAAATGATAATAAGTATACTTCGTTTCCTTATCGGGTTCAGGATGTAAGTGTTTGGAAAAAGGATACCTTAATAGCTACACCTTTTGGGGTTTTTAAAAAACTTAAAGATAGTATAATAGTATTATCAAAAGAATCGGAATTATTAGGATATAGATCAGATGATATAGATGTTAGTACGAGTGGTGATTGCTTTTTTATTGCAACTCAAAGTGCTGGGGTAGTTGTTTATGGTAAAAATATTTATAATATCTCAACAAAAAATGGATTAACAAGTAATATAGTTAATGAAATATATGTAGAAAATGATGCTACCATTTGGGCTTGTACAAATAAGGGTTTGAATAGGATTGTGTTTAATGATAATGGCTTCAGTGTAACTAGTATTGATAAAAATGCTGGTTTATTGAGTAATGAGGTTGAGGATGTAGAAATTATAAATGATACCTTATGGGTTGGTACTAAAAATGGCTTATGTTATATGCCCAAAAAAGTATTAGACAATAAGCAGTTAGATAATGTTTATATAAAGTTAAAAGAAGTAAAAGCTAATGGTGTAATTTATTCTAATAATGAGACTCCTAAATTAAATTATGATGAAAATAAAATAAGTTTTTTTGTTCAAGGAATTTCATATGCCAAAAATAACGACATACAATATCGCTATAGACTAAAGGAAATTGATAGTGTATGGAGTGTTACAAAAAATAGAAATATTAGTTTTCCTAATCTTAAATATGGTAAATATACTTTTCAAGTTAAAGTTTGCATAGATGATAAATGTTATAACCAAAAAAAAATAGAATATAGTTTTTTAATATGCCCCCCTTTTTGGAAAACAGGTTGGTTTTAT
>Ga0105354_1000064_pt1 | contig 71047 bp, 64 predicted proteins | sample GOMGulsemesocosm_FD_83658 | JGI IMG/M metagenome (GOLD analysis project Ga0105354, IMG submission 83658) | Methane-oxidizing microbial communities from mesocosms in the Gulf of Mexico - GOM9B Gulf of Mexico | ecosystem: Environmental > Aquatic > Marine > Cold seeps | place: USA: Gulf of America...
GGTGAAAATGGCAGTGGTAAATCCACCTTGCTTGAAGCGATTGCAGTGGGCCTTGGTTTTAATGCAGAAGGGGGCACTAAGAACTTTAATTTTGCCACGCGCAGTAGCCATTCAAGCTTATTTGAATATCTGAAATTTTCTAAGTCTTATAAAAAGTATCAAGATGGTTTTTTCTTAAGGGCGGAAAGTTTTTATAATTTGGCAACTAATATTGATGAGTTGGATGAGCAAACTATACCCGTTGGTGTAACCGCTCCCTCGATTAAGGGTTCTTATGGTGGAAAGTCGCTTCATAAGCAATCTCATGGAGAATCCTTTTTATCGCTTATGCTTGAGCGCTTTTCGGGTCAGGGTTTGTACTTATTAGATGAGCCTGAGGCGGCACTGTCCCCTTCAAGGCAGTTAACGGTTTTGAGTCGAATGCATCAATTGGTTAATAATCAATCTCAGTTTATTATTGCCACACATTCTCCGATTTTAATGGCTTATCCCAATGCTAAGATTTACCAAATTGATCAAACGGGTATCTTTCCGATAGATTATAGGGAGACTGAGCACTACCAAATAACGAAAGCTTTTATTAATAACCCAGATCGTATGTTAAAGACCTTATTTGAAAGTGACTGACATCTTAATCAAGCTAATTATATAAACTACATTTATGGCTAACAAAACTATGTCTCAAATCGAAATCTCATTGACGATTGCTTTGAAAGCTCACGCGGGTCAATTAGATAAAGGCGGGGCTGTGTATATATTGCATCCTCTGCGTATCATGTCGAAGATGTCGAACGACACTGAGCGTGCGGTAGCTATTTTACATGATGTATTGGAAGACTCGCCTTATACGGCTGAAGACTTATTAGAGGCAGGTATCAGCATAGAGGTTGTTGAGGCGGTGCTTGCCTTGACGAAAGAGAAGGATGCTAACGGAGCCCCTATTGCCTATGAAGACTATTTAATAAGCGTTAAAGCTAATGCTTTGGCTCGCATCGTAAAGCTTGCTGATCTTGAGGATAATATGGATTTATCACGTCTTAATAAGGTCACTGAAAAAGACTTGAAGCGCCGTGAAAAGTATCAAAAAGCGGTTACTTTTTTGAAATCCCAATAGCTAACTTTCTATTCTAAACTAAGTCATTCCTATCACCTGCTAAGAGATTACATGAAAGCCTCTAAATTAATTTTCCTACTGCTTGCTATATTCACAGCGTTTACGACAAGAGCAGATTACGCTGAATCAATTTTTGTTCCTAAAGAAGAAATGCGCTTTGCAAAACATTATTTGAAGGCGTTTCTCGATCAAGACTTCGATTATATTCTTGAAAATACCGATCAGACAATGTCAGGAGAAATCACCTCGCAGAACCTGACTAATCTGCGCAGTATATTTCCATCCAGTGAGCCTGTTTCGACAAAGTTAATTAGCTCTAATGTTCATGTCACTGAGGATACCTGGCAGGCAAGCTTCAGGTTTGAGTACGAATTCGAATCAGACGTTGACTCAGACAAGTGGGCGCTGATGTCTGTTAGGGTGTTAAAAGAAGATACTCATCTGACGGTGATTGCATCTCATTTTTCTAAAACAACCGACTCACAGGCAGCATTAAATAAATTTGAGTTAGCGGGTAAGTCAGTACTTCATTATGTTGTTTTTGCCATGACGGTTTTAGTTTTTATCTTTATTTTAGTGACCTTAATTGTTTGTATTAAAACGCCGATACCCAGGAGAAAGTGGATATGGGTTTTGTTTGTTTTAGGCGGAATAGGTTCGTACTCTTTAAACTGGACAAGCGGGATTTATTCTTTCAAATTAACAGAACTGCATTTATTTGGTATTGGTTTTGCGGCCAGTAGCGAGTATTCACCTTGGGTGCTGAGTGTGAGTTTCCCGTTAGGCGCGATTCTCTTTTGGTTGATGAGGCGTTCTTTTATTAGAAAGAGTGAGTTATTAAAAACTCAGGCAAAGAAAGAAGAGGCACTAGCGCTGGAAGGCAAAGTTGAAGAGACAGATCATCTGCCGCGTTGAATAGGTTAAGCCTAGCCCTCTTGCTGATTATAGGGCTAGGCTTGAAGAGTTATGCTTCTGTTACCACTGGAAACTCAAAGGTGATAGCAAGACCGCCCCATTCAGATTCATCAAGGTGCCAGCTGGCATCATGAATTAGTACGATTTTATCAACAATGGATAAACCCAACCCTGAGCCTTGTTGACCTGAGCCCACCACGCGATAAAAACGCTCTGTAATCCTGCTTCTTAATTCGGCTTCTACCCCAGGGCCTGAGTCTGCTACCTTGATGATGACTTTTTGTTTGTTGGCGTGCAGGTGACAGCTTAGTTTAATCTTACCTTGATCTGGCGTGTAGCGAATGGCGTTATCGATGACATTACGTAGCAGGCTTTGCATCAACGCAGAGTTACCAGCAAGCTCTAGCTCATCGTCACTGATATCTGCGATAAGGCTTTGTTGTTTTTGTGCGAGTTTATCTTCTTCAAACAGGATCGCTTGATGGCAAATTTCCCTGATATCTAACGGTTCAAACTGGCTTTTGTCGACTTGACCTTCGGTACGGCTCAGGGAAAGTAGTTGGTTAACCAGATGAGTCATTCGGGAGATACCCTTTTTCATACTGTATAAACTTGTTTGTAACTCAGCTTGGTTTTGTTGCTGTACCTCTATGCTTTGCGTGTCATCTATTAAACTTTCATCAATGGCGTTTTCAGCATGAATTAACAAAGATGCTAATGGGGTTCTTAGTTCATGGGCGGCATCACCGACAAAGCGTCTTTCTCTTTGGTGAGCTTCATCTAAACGGCCAAATAAACTATTGAGCTCCAGTAGTAGCTCATTCACTTCAAGTGGTGCTTTATTATCTTCAAGCTTTTCTAGATTGCGATAATTGCGTTGTTTAACGGTTTCACTCAGGGTATTAAGGGGCTTTAAACCACGTTTGGTGATGAACCAAACAAGGATAACCAGTAAGGGCACAAAGATACTGATGGGGATGATGTTACTGATTGCAATTTCATTCACCAGTTCTTGGCGTACTTCAGTTTCTTCTGCAACCACTAACCACCATTTATCTGATGTCGAATAAAGGGTAAAAGCACGCCATTGCTCGCCTTCAATCTCGACTGTGGTAAAGCCTTCGGTTAAATCTGATAGTTTACTTATAGGTGCAAAAGGGGAGTTAATAATGCGTTTATCATTATCCCAAATTTGAAATGCTAACTTACGTTCATAGCTATGGGAATAGCCTGAAGCCCTTGTATCTTTTAGATTAAGCGAGTCGAGAATTTGCTGTTTGTTGTGGATAGTATTACGAGTGATAACACCATTTAATACACGACTTGATTGCGCTAGGTTGGCGTCGAAAATTTCTTCTACTTCATGGGCCGCTTCGTAATACACGACGAGGGCTGGAATGAGGGTCATCACCAGCGCCCAGAAGGTTAAATTAATTGTTAAGTAACGGCGGATCGAGTATTGCTTTTTAGGACGAGCAGTGCCGTGATTTCTCATGTTGGCTTTTCTGCCTTATAGCCCATGCCTCGTACTGTTTTAATAAATTCTGGGTAGATCTTTTTACGTAAGTGATGGATATGTACTTCAATACTGTTTGATTCTACATCCCCGTCCCAACCGTATACCACATCTTCAAGTTTGGCACGGGATAGAATCTGTCCCGGGTGATTCACAAACTCCATCAAGAGGGTGAATTCACGGCGGCCTAAAACCAGCTCATTACCATCTAGGGTAACTTGCATGCTGGCCGGATTAATATTCAGGCGTCCAAAACTTATGGTGGGTTCGCTATGTCCATGATGGCGGCGGCTTAAGGCGCGCATCCGGGCTTTGAGTTCAGCTATTTCAAAGGGCTTGGGTAGGTAATCATCCGCACCTAGGTCAAGCCCTTTGATCTTATCATCGAGACTATCATTAGCCGTTAAAATTAATACGGGGGTATTAAGTTGCTGCTTGCGAATAGCACTGAGTAATTCTAATCCTCCCATGCCGGGTAAGTTCAGATCTAATAATAATAGGTCGAAGCTCTCGGTCTGTAAGGCTGCTAGGCCTTGTTTGCCGTCCATTAACCAATCGACTTGGTAACCTTCTCGGGTGAGGGATTTTTTTATGCCGTTGCCTAAAAGGTCATCATCTTCTACCAGTAAAACTCTCATGCTAATTATCTAATCCCAATAGGTTTTTAACTATGCTAGGCGGTTTTAACACTTTGCGCTAGCCTTGCTTTACTGAATTTATCATCAGTGTGTTTAAAGCATTTAAATTAAACTCGCATAACGTCTAATCGTGGGTAGCTGCTTGTTTATCGCTTTACTCACTAAGCTTGGCAGTACCTGGTTAAGTTTACTGAAGATTCTTTCAGGCAGGCCAATTGCTAATTCATTTTTATCACTGGTGATAAGGTGTATTAGCTGTTCTGCCACTTCATCGGGTGAATCCATCGCGACATTCAATTCTTTGTTCATGGCGACAATGTTATCGGTTGTTAAGCGGGTATTTGTTGCTCGTGGTGATAAATATTTCACTTTTATTTTACTTTCAGATAATTCACGACCTAAGGCCTCAGAAAAACCTCTTAAGGCGTATTTACTGGCGCAATAACTACTGAAACCAGGATAGCCAATGCTGCCAAAGGTTGAGCCTATATTTATGATCTGAGCTTCATCCTGTTTAGATATATGGGGCAGTAGTGCTTTACTCAACAAAATAGGTGCAAGGGTGTTGAGTGTGATTATCTGCTCAATTTTCTTATCACTGGTATCTTCTAAAAAAGAAAACTGATTATCGCCAGCGCTGTTGATGAGGGTATTCAGTGTTGGCGCAGATTCTTCGATGAATTTAATCAGATTAGCTCTTTGCTCAGATCTCATTAAATCACAGCTAAAATAACTCACCTGTTCAGCATGGATACCGGCTTGATTAACTAATCGGTTTTGCAGTTCGATAAGTGCTTGAGGGTCTCTTGCTACTAACAGCACTCGGGCCCCTTGCTCGACTAAATGTTGAGCAAAACGGCTGCCTATGCCACCTGTTGCACCTGTAATTACGGCATGGGTATTTTCAATTTTCATGATGATGTCCTCTTTTTCTTTGCTTGCTTAGTGTGCATCTAGTATCTAAAACGAATCTTAAACCAAGCTTAAGGATGTTGAATAAAAGTGATTAAGCTGATTGATATTGACTAAAAAATAAGACCAAAGAGTCATGCATTTCTCCCCATTGCGATCACCAACTGGCGTTGTTTTGGATTACCTTCTATGGCTCGACGGCCGTGCATAATACGGTTGTTGTCAATAAGGATCATGTCGCCATCTTGCCATTGCATTTCATAGGTGTGTGCTTGGGCATAATGGGCAACTTGGTCTAACAAAGCTTGATTAACCTTACTGCCATCCGCAAAGTGATAAGTGGGTGCTTGGTAGTTAAATGAAGGCCCTAATAGTGCATTGGCAAAGGCAATTTTATTGTGTTTTTTGATAAGGGGTTTAATGGTTAGCCGATAGTCTAAATCGCCTTTGTCGTTTAACTTTCCACTCTGGCCTGGCACCATATTAATGACTTCATTAAGGTGGTCGAGCGAGACCGTATCGCCTGGAGTTAATCTAGGGTGCTCATTGGCAACATAGGCTTTCCAAAGGTGCTCTGGCAGAGTGCGTGAAACCGTGATGCTGGAATCAAAACGTTGCTGCAATGCTGTTGGCAAGGCGTTATACAAAGCGACACCATCACAAACGGTTGTTTGCGAGCCAGAAGGCGCACTTTTTTGACTATAAAATGCCACTAAATCGGGTGGGAAAGGAGTATTACCATTCTCAGTATGTAGACCAACCGCGAGTGTGCCTGCATCTACTTTTTGACTCATATGACTGCTGAATTCACGAGCAGGGTCAAAGGTGAGGGTTTGACAAAATGAAGACACCAGCTGGCTAAAATCATCAAGATTGTGATGAAAACCACGAAATAAGGCCCAGCCTTGTTCTTCTAAACCTAGCTGAGCTTGAGCAAGGTGGTGAGCTTGAATGGCTTGTTGTGGTTCATCAGCAATTAAAAAATAGGGGTTATGTGTGCTTAATTGCTGTGCTTGGTGTTGTGTCTGATGTTGGGGCGTTGTTTGCATTTTTATTCCCTTAATAATCGTTTTAGGATGTTAATGATTATCTAAGGTCAAGCTTAAGTGAGGCTTAAATAGCGCTTAAGTTTTGTTAATTTAATTGGGTATTAAAAAAGGGCTCAAATGAGCCCTTTTCTTATGCACTTTGTGCCGTAATGTATAACTTCTCAAAAGCCTCTTCATAAGCTTTCAAAATGAAATCTCGACGGATACGACCATTGTCAGTTAATAGCTGATTTTGCGTACTAAAGGCTTCTTTTGAACGGATCCAACCCTTTACTTGAGCGTAATCTGGCAAGTTTTTATTTAGGGTCTCTAGCAAGGTTTGAATCTGGCCATCAGTGACGTTTTCTTGGGGCGTAATGATGGCACTGATATAAGGCTTTGCATCCCCGAAAATCGCCACTTGGCTGACTAAAGGGGATTGAGATAACTCAGACTCAACCCATTCTGGGGCAATATTACGGCCAAAACTACTGACTAGCAGATTCTTTCTACGGCCAGAAATATAGAGGTAGCCTTCATCATCGATATAACCTAAATCGCCTGTGTGTACTTCTGCTTGCTGGCTTCTATTTAAATCATCCTGGTGCAAGTAACCCAGCATAGTTTGTCCAGAGACGATGATTTCGCCTGATTGATCGATACGAACTTGAGTGTGGGATAGCACTTTGCCAACGCTGCCAGGTTTATTGTGCAATGGCGTATTCAGACTCACAGTCGCAGCACATTCTGAGAGTCCATAACCTTCATATACAGGTAAGCCCAATTGATGAGCTTGTTCTAAGGCGGATTGGGCGCTTTTCCCCCCGCCAACCGCAGCGAATTTTAGGCTATTGAAATAATTCGGATTGGCTTGTTTTAGTTGAATTACGCTTTTCAATAATTGCGGTAACAGGATCAAGCTATCCGGTTGGCAACGTTCAATGCAGGTGGCGAATTGAATGGCATCAAATTGTGAGCTCTGCTGAAAACCTAACTCAGACAAGGGTTCAACTTGGATGCAGTTGCCCATAATAAGGGGCACATAAACGCCGGCTATATTTTCCAGTAAGGTGGCAAGTGGCATGATACATAGATGACGCTTAATACCTTGATCAGCAAGGGTATTCGCTAAAGCAAGACAGACATTTTCAATATTATTGACCGATAAACACACGCCTTTAGGTTGGCCTGTTGAGCCTGAGGTATAGGTTATTTTAGCGACCTTATTTAATTGAGAAATATCCGGTTGTTGAGAGTTGTCCAGTAGCACTAATTGGATTGAATTAAGGGCTACTCTGTCTTTGATGTTAAACAGTTTAGAGTCAAACTCTTGGCACAATACGGCTTCAATGCCGGCGTCTTGAATTAAGTGCTGGACCTGACCTTGACTAAAAAACAAGGGAATAGGAATAACCGTAATGCCTAATTTCATAGCGGCAAGATCGGCAATGATCCAATCAATACAGTTGTCCATATAAAGTGCAATGCACTGGAAATGAAAAGCGCTTAACTCTGTTGCTAAACGATCGACCCTATTCAGTAAGCTGGCATTATCCACACTCAATTTACCTGAGGTTATGGCTTTTTCCTGGCCGCGATTAAGGGCGCGTTCTGTTAGGGCATTAAATAAAAAATTCATCGATTTGATTCCAATAGTAGGTGAAAATTAGTGTGGGCTTTGCTCGTTTTTCAAAGTGGCTAATTCCCTAAATCGTTGTTTAGCTTGAGCAACGTTAATCAGAATTATCTTAGGTTTGTCCTCATAAAAGCTGCCCCATGCAGGTAGCTGATCTTCGCTCAATCGAGACTTTTCAACATCATGGATTATGTGCGCCTTGATGCCTAAACGGCGATACACCACGCGCATAACGGCTGTCCCTGTTGATACAAACCACTCGATACCTTGATCATGTAAATAGTCAGAGGTATAGGCAAAAAGGCCCTTACAGCTAGTGGCATTTGATGATGCAAGATTCCCCGTTTCACCTAGGGTGTGACGTTCGACCTTGTGCCCTAAATAATGAGAGACTAATGATTCAATGCTCTGATCCAGGTAGTTTTCAAGGAACAAGGCTTGGTCTTTAGCCAAGCGATAACCTAGAGCCGCTTCAACCTCGTTTTGTGAATTAAAAATAGCAAGCAGAGACGGTGCGAAATGATCGAGCTCGGCGCCATGGTGTTTTCTAAATATGTCTTTAATAAAGGCTTCAACCAGAGAGCGTTTGCTGTCACCTAATGACACGACTTTAATCTTGGCTTCTTGCTGTGTTCGATGTGGCTTACCTAATTTGTTGATTAGGCTTGGTGCGGTTTTGGCTTGGCTTTTGTTTAGAGTCCAAGCGTCTAATGCTGTTTTATGATCATGGGTGTTTAAAATATATTTGCTCATAACATCTAGTCCATTCCTGGTTAACTTGCAGAGCAGGATATAAGGCGAACCTTAAACGAATCTTAATGTTATAAATTGAATAGGTGGGTTTTGTTTATTTGAATAATTTATAGTTATAGTAGAAATTAAAGACTAACTTATTGGAATAGTTAGTTAAAATATTTATCATGCAGCTTTTCTAGGGTGCCATCTAACTCTGCGGCAGTAATAATATTATTAATTTGAGTAATATATTTTGAGCATGGTGATGTTTTTGACAGCATAAGATGAACGGGATTTACTGTTAGCGGATGCGCTAATTGAGTGAATTCTTCTTCAAGGTTAAGAGCTTTCATTACCTGTGAACTGGTATAAGGATCGAGTATTACGTAGTCAGTTCTACCACGGTATAGCCTTAAAAACATTTGTTTGAAAGAGTCTACATAATTAAAGTGAGTATCACCTTGCTGGGCCCTGACAAAATCATCAAAGTCTTCACCATTACTAGAGCCTCTTAATATATCAGTTTTCTTTCCTATCAAATCTGAGAGTTGAGAAAAGCTGAATTCCTGTCCTTTTTTGACATAAATGTTCAAGGTATCTCGGGTAAAAGCCTCTGAAAGTAAAAAGCTATTGACTCTGTCTTGAGTCCAATAAACGCCTGCCATCATATCGAGCTTACCTACCTCCAGTTTTTTGATTGCTCTAGCCCATGGCTGACTAGCATCAATATACGCAGGAATGGCCAGTTTTTTGGCGATTAAACGGCTCACATCATAAGCAATCCCCTGAGCCTTGTTATCTGCTTGGTACGCAATGGGATACCATTGATCAGATCCTGATATATTTAAACTCTTGCATGTTTTAGCCAAGGACTCCGAGCTTATAAATAAAGCAATGAAGGCCAGTAGCCATCTAGAATTTAGCATTATGAATTCTCTATTAATTTATTTAGATAACTGAATAGAGTTTAGCTTTTGCATGTCAATTTGCGAACTGCTTTATAGGCTCTCAAGGAAGGCTTTAAGGTCTGCTTTTTCAGCTTGTGTCAGGTTTAAAGGGCGTAGAATAGCAACGCCATCTGTGTGTAATCTTTCTTCATCTAAGTTTGAGTAATGTTCTATGACATCATCCAAAGTGAGCAGGCTTCCTTGATGCATATAGGGGCTAGTGGATGCGATGTTGCGCAGTGATGGCACCATGAACTCACCAAAATTTCTGTGTTTTAATACTAGGTGCTGAGCCTGGATGCGACTGGTTAGACCTGTGTCATCGTTATATTCGCCTAGGCTTGAGAAAGGTGAGGCCTTAAGTGACTGAATGCCCTGATAGCGTCCCTTATCGACCTTACCTTGCCGATCAAAATAGCGGATACCAATATCGGCAAACTCATTATTACTAAAGAGTGGCCCATTATGACAAACCTGACAATTCCCTTTACCTATAAATAGCTTTAAACCTCGTTTTTTAGCATCACTATAATGATCAAACTCAGCGTCATTTTGGGCCATGAGAGATTCTCTAAAAAGATCAAATTCACTTTTTTGGGATATCAAACTGCCTTGATATGCGGCTAATAGTTTACCCACTACGACAAGCTTGTCTTGGTCTTTTTTTGCATTTTTCCAGGGCAATAACTGCTGTAGTTGAGACTGTAAATAAGTCTGGTTGCTGAGGTAGTGCTTTATACTTGCAGCGCTTGCGGCCATTTCTGTTGGGTTCAGTAATGCGCGTAAGCTTGCCCCCCATAAGGTATCGATATCACCGCCCCATCCATACCAACGTTTAAATTTTATATTCCAAAGCGTGGGGGTATTACGATGGCCTAAATGAATACCTTGGGCTATCGCAACCTGATCGCTGAAAGCCTTATTTGGCTGGTGGCAGCTAGCACAGGAAACTTGATTGTTAGCGGAAAGGCCAGGGTCAAAAAATAGACTTTTTCCTAGGCGCTGGGCCAGTGGCAGGTCGTCTAATCGATTTGTTTTATCCTGTTGAGCCAGGGGAGGCCAAGGTCCAAAACGTTCAATGATGGCAATTTCTGCTGGGCTAAAAAGAAGGCGCTCATCAAGGGGAAGACTAGTTGCAGAAATAAGACGACTAAGGCAACACAAGAGTAGGCAACTTAGGTGTCGGTTTATGCTTGTAAATACCCTAGTGTAAAACATGATTGTAATAGAGTGGTTGGCTTTGAGCATCAAGGGTGAAGCTAAAACGCCAGAGACCAGGCATATGTAAAAGACTACCCTGTATTAAATATTGCCCGTTATTTTGGTTGATGACACTGGCTTGGTAGTTCATTCCATGTTTATGCTTTGGCATTTTTACATCAAATTTAAGGTTGCCGGTATAAGCTTGATCATCTTGGCAAATATAAATAACGAGATTAAAAGGAACGCTGCTACTGATGACCTCAGGCAGACTTTTTGCGCTTAACAATAAGCTGCCAGAAGTGATTTCGATCCAAGGGTTATCCTGCGTTTTGCAGTCCCCATGGGCAGCGGCTAAAGCCTGATAAGAGCTTAATAAGCCAAAAATAAACACGAGTAAGCTTTTATTCATTTAAATCTCTCTTTTTTAAAAACCTAGTCTTTTATGACTAAGTCTTTACCCTTTAATGCCCATTGGGCGAGGGTCTGTGCATTTTTATAAGCAATGTTTTGTTTGAGCGTTAAGGGTAATGAGTTGAGCCATGTACGGGACCAATCGGCATGATCTATCACATAATACCAACGTTCTGGTGCATAGGTATCGGTTCCTACCATAAAGCGTAGTGGGTATTTATTGAATAAGGCGAGCCAATTTGAATCTAGCTTACCATTTGATGCATGTTCATTACGAAAAGCTAGGTCAGTGGATAAGTTCGGATAGAGCGCTAACATTTCATCTATTACTTCTGGTCTTTCAAAACCTGAATGAGCCCATAAAATCCGAGCATTTGGATCTTGCGAAAATAAATTTTTGATCGCTTGGGCATCAGAATGAGCATGTAAAAAGATTTTATGTTTTGACGCAAGTTTAACCACAGCGCGCATCACGGGTAAATTAGCATCATCGCCAAAAATATGGAACTCGCCAATACCTGCGTAGGTATTGTTAGCCAGTTTTGTTGTTAATAATTCAATCACGCTTTCATCTTTAAACCAGGTACTTAGCTCTCCTCGTTTTCGGTATGGACGTAACACAGGGACAATAAGTTCGGGAGCCGCCTGATAAAGAAGCTGGGTCCCTTTATCGCTAGAACTTGAAACAAAGGCTTTTTTAAGCCCTGCATCTCGTAATACTTGCACTGCCTTTTTTGGTGGCAACATATCCCAAGTATCATGACTGTAATGAATATGAGTATCTATCAGGGGGAGCGGTGCAGCTTCTAATATAGGGACACTGATAGCGGCTAATAATAACAGGGGAAATGAAAATAAATATGCTGTTAGTTGTTTCATAGGGCGCCGTGTATGTTAATTAATTAAGTACTTAATACTAAACAAACGAATAAAAAAATCAATAAAGAGTCATAATTTGAATAAATATCGATATTTTTGCTTTAATGCTATGTTATTCATCGCATTGGGCTTATTTTGTTAGTAAGTGCTAGAAATCGGTAATTTCTGTCGTTATGCTATTTTTATATTAGCTTTACACTGAATTAAGGTAACCACTGTTTATGAGTCATCAATTAGCGCAAAGTGTTGATAATTTTGACCGCCATATTTTAGAAATTTTACAGCAATCAAACCGTACCACATCGGATCAAATTGCAGAGCAGGTCGGCCTTTCTGCCGCCGCAGTACAACGTCGAATTAAACGGATGCGAGAGCAACATATTATTAGTGCCGATATTTCTGTGGTTAACCCTAAAGCTGTGGGGCAAAACATTACTTTAATTGTTCAAGTGAGTTTAGAGCGTGAAAGAATGGATTTACTGGACAGCTTCAAAAAATCCATGAGTGAACATAAGTCGGTACAACAATGTTATTACGTCACCGGCAGTGCCGATTTCATTCTCCTGGTGTGTGCTGCAGATATGGAGGAATATGAAGAATTTACCCGTGAGGTATTTTTTGGCAATGATAATGTTCGTGGTTTTGAAACGAATGTGGTGATGGATTCAGTTAAATCAGGTCTTTCTGTGCCTGTGTTATTATAAGATTATTGATCTTAAAAATAGGGATTTCATTGATCAGAAATCCCTATTAGTATTTCAAGAGTCTTACTTGAGGTTAATTAGCTGTTGGTATAGCTCAGGGTCTGTTGCCCCTTCTGTGCCTATTACCAAGATATGACTGTCTTTTGACAGACCTAATGTCTGTGCCATGTCATCGTTTTGACTGGCAATCATGGCTGCGGCTAAACCTGGAACCGCGGATTCACCCGCTTCAATAGAGGGCGTGTCGCCATAACCTTTTTCTAAAAATTGCATGGTAGGTGCAATGGTGTCTTCGCTTAATGTTAAAAAATCATCGGCGCCATTCTTAAGAATTTCCCAGGCTAAGGCTGATACTTCACCACAGGCAAGGCCTGCCATGAGGGTTTCCAAATCACCGTCAACGACAACGGGTTTACCTGCTTTAGCGCTCAGTTGTAAGCAGTTAGCCTGTTCTGGTTCTACTATGATGATACGCGGACGCTTGTTACCCCATAAGTCCCAGAAGTAACCTGTTACAGCCGAGGCTAAACCACCCACACCGCCTTGAATGAAGATATGAGTCGGAATCTTCTTGTCTAATTGTTCGACGATTTCAGCCAACATAACGGTATAACCCAGCGCGACATCTTTAGGAATTTCCATATAACCTTCATAGCTGGTGTCTGACACTATGATGCGGTCATGGGCTCTGGCTTCACTATCAGCAAGGCGTACGGATTCATCATAGTTACCTGCAATACGGATAACTTCAGCGCCAAAGGCTTGCATGGCTTGTTTACGGCCTTCAGAAACATCTTTATGAATATAGATGACACAGCCACAGCCGAACATCTGAGCACCCCAGGCAACCGAACGACCATGGTTACCATCGGTCGCACAACTGATGGTGATTTTTGCAAGTTCGTCTTTTAAGCTACCGTCTAATAGTTCGTTAACACTTGGGCGTGTTCCCAGCGTGCTAGCAAGCACCTGTTGTAATTGGCAGGCTACCGCATAAGCACCACCCAGTGCTTTAAAGCTTTTCAATCCAAAACGTTGTGATTCATCCTTGTAAGAAATACACCCTAAACCAAGATCCGCTGCCAATTGCGTTAAAGAATGCAATGGTGTTTCTGAATAGGCAGGCCAGGTCTTGATATCAGCAATAGCAGAAACCGAATTAGCCACACTGAGAATATCTTTTTGCGCAGCACTATATTGATTGTCTTTATGGGCCATTGGATTGGCAAAGTGAGAGAGTCTTCCGTTTAGTTTTGTCATGTTACTTAATACCTTAGCCGTAAGTTGTAAGGTAAATATTACGCGAGATAAATGAGGGGAAACGGTGTTCTTATGTCGTGATGTAAGGATTTTCTTTAAAATTCGACCTAGTTTGTCACTTTTTCTGAATTCAAGGTAACCGGGTAAGGCTCTTCTCTATATGTTGATAATTTTCAATAAAGTGTAAACTAGGCTCGCTATGGGCTTGGCTTTTTTTTATGATGGCGGGCAGATGCCATTATCCGTTTATCTTAGTGGTAAGCCATATTGATTATAAGGACAAAGAGACATGTTTTTTTATAAAGTCGGGCTCTTGTTAACCAGTACTGTGATTTTAGCTGGTTGTACAAGTACATTTTATATTGATGTTAAGAATATGACGAATCAGCCAGTGTCTTACATTAATGCTAATGGTAATAACTCGAGTATTGCACCCGATGCTTCTAGCCAAGAGGTATACAGTTTCAACTGCATTCGCTTCGAACGTGATGGCAACTTGTATGAATTCAATTCTGATGTGGCTTTTCCCCTACGCTATGATCAGGTGGATTTAATTGAAGATGGCTTTAACGCAGCGATCGTCGAAAGTGACAAGAAAGCCAAAGGTGATGAGAAAAAACCATTGCGCTTTTTAATGGATGATGGCGTGGGAGGCACAATCGAGCTTAAAGAAGGTTGTAAAGCCAGTATTCGTGAAACCTACTTTACCGGTGATTTAGCAAACTTCTAAGATAGAATGAAAGGCAGTGCGTTATTTTTGGCATCTTATTCAGTTTGCTGATATTGCTCAGGGTCTTTGGTTTTCCTATTAGGATGCAAGCGTTATAATACGTGCAACTGAAATTGAGGTGTAGCAATGAGTGAAACAGAACAATCTATCGGATTTAAACGCCTTAAATGGCATTGTCGTCGTGGCATGTTGGAACTAGATCTTTTGCTAGAACCTTTTTTGGATGAAGAGTTTGAAAAGCTTGATGAAGACGATAAACACCGTTTTTATAAATTGATTCATGAGGAAGATCAGGACATTTTCGTTTGGTTTATGCAAAGAGAAATACCAAAAGATCCGGATCTGGCTCGTATTGTTAAGATTATTCTCGACCGTGTACAGCCTGAAAACTACCAAGCTTAAAACCTCTCTTTATGACGCAGTGCCTTTGCTCTTTTTTTTCTGGGGCTTGGTACTGGTTTGTCATGTCTACTTAAGTCCGCAATTATACTTAGAGTTAAGCGTATTTTTTGCTGTTTTAGTGAATTTGTTGGTGATAATAAGACGGTTAATTTACCCCCATCAAGGGGAGATAAGTATAGTCGCCAATCAGGCTTATCTGGACACAGCTAAAGGTCGCTATAGAATAGATTTTGAGTGTTTTAATGGCTGGCGTTTGTTAGCTCAGCTCACATTAGACGTACCTGCAAGGTCGCAGCCAGAAACTTGGCAGGCATACCTTACGTTGAGTTACTGGTATAACCGATTGAAGCAGGCTTTGTTCGAGTCCTCCTACCTCAGTATTTATCACACCACGCTAAGCCCAGATGACTATGCATATTTGCGCTCATTTGCTGCCTATCAATGCCATGTAAATAAGCTTGAAACTAAGGTCAAATGAGGCCGTTAATTTTCACTGAAGAGACTCAGTGAAAAGGCGATAAAATGGTTGGGCTTGATTCCTGTGCTAAATCTGGATGGTCTAGGGTGTAGTGAAGACCGCGACTTTCTTTGCGTGTCATAGCTGATTGAATGATCAAGTGCGCGACAACGGCTAGATTTCTAAGTTCTAGAAGGTCATTACTCACGCGATAGTTACTATAAAACTCATCAATTTCTGAGAGTAAAAGATCCACCCTGTGTTTGGCTCTTAATAGGCGTTTATCAGTTCTTACGATACCCACGTAATCCCACATAAAGCGACGTAGTTCATGCCAGTTATGAGCAATAACCACATCCTCATCTGAATTAGTTACCTGGGTTTCATCCCACGCGGGAATCTGATCCTGGCTAACTTTAAGCTCTCCTTGAGCCAGAATATCTTGTGCAGCAGATCGTGCATAAACGATGCATTCAAGTAATGAGTTACTGGCCAGACGGTTAGCGCCATGAAGACCTGTGTAGGAGGTTTCGCCGACAGCGTAAAGATTGGCAAGATCGGTTTGACCCTTTTGATTAACTAATACGCCACCACAGGTGTAATGGGCAGCAGGAACCACAGGAATAGGCTCCTTGGTCATGTCATAACCGTAACTAAGGCAACGCTCATAAATCGTGGGAAAATGCGATTTCACAAACTCACTGCCTTTATGGGAAATGTCGAGTAGCACATGATTGACCCCAAGGCGTTTGATTTCGTGGTCAATCGCCCGGGCGACGATATCCCTAGGTGCTAACTCTTCACGTTCATCAAAGCGTGACATAAACGAGCTACCATCAGGTAATAATAAACGACCGCCTTCGCCTCGAACCGCTTCTGAAATCAAAAAAGTTTTGGCTTTAGAGTCATACAGGCAAGTCGGGTGAAATTGATTAAATTCCATATTGGCGACGCGACAACCTGCCCGCCAAGCCATGGCAATACCATCACCTGATGCGGTATCAGGGTTACTTGTGTAAAGGTAAACCTTACTAGCACCACCTGTCGCTAACACAATTTTAGCGGCTTTAAAAACATCTAGATCACCGGTTTTATGGTTTAGACTGTAGAGTCCAATGCACTCATTGTCAGCTTGATTAAGCGCATTTACCTTGTGTTTGGTAATCAGGTCTATAGCCACTCGATCAGGGTAAAAGGTGATATTTGCATGCTTGTTTGCATTATCAATTAGGGTATTTGAAATGGCTTGACCCGTGGCATCGGCACTGTGAATAATGCGCCTATGGCTATGACCACCTTCTTTGGTTAAATGGTAATTTTCACCATCTTCATAGCGAGTAAAGGGAACGCCTTGGTCAATCAGCCAATCTATGCTCTGTTTTGACTGCTCAACAGTGAAACGTACCGCATCCGTATCCCCTAAATCGGCACCCGCTATCATAGTGTCCTTAATATGAGAGTCGACCGTATCCTTGTCGGATAAAACCGCAGCAACACCACCTTGGGCATAAAGTGTGGCGCCTTCGTGAATATCGCCTTTGGTCAAAATGGCGACCTGATGCTTATCTGCAAGCTCTAAAGCAAGCGTAAGACCAGCGGCGCCAGCGCCTACAATTAAAATGTCAGTTTGATATTCACGGTTCATTATTCGTTCTAATTCAACTGTAAAAGATTAATGGTACTATTGTTGACCTTGCTATGGGAATACTTCCTTGTTTTGAAAACGACCTTAAGGCGTCATTTTATTTAACTTAGAAGTAAATAGTGTACAAAATACGACAGATTTGAATAAATAATGGCTTTGATGCCCTTATTTTTAGGATTACTTTGCCTCTGATTTTCTTTAAAGTGGCGAACGAGATTGTTTAAGTCAAAATTTATATGAACTAGTTATTATTCCAGTGGTCAACTCACTATCAATGACATTGTAAGGGCGCTGGAAAATAATGGTTTTGAATGAGGTGCCTATGCAGCACAGTTCATCTTCCGACCAAGAGTTGGTTGAGAGAGTTCAAAATGGTGATAAAAGAGCCTTTGATTTATTGGTTTTAAAATATCAATACAAGGTGATGGGCCTGATTGGACGTTATGTTTCGGATAAACACGAAGTCATGGATGTCGCGCAAGAAAGTTTTATTAAAGCTTATCGTGCGATTGGTAACTTTCGTGGTGATAGTGCTTTTTATACTTGGTTATATCGAATTGCAGTGAACACAGCTAAAAACTATTTAGTTGGGCGTAATCGACGACCTCCAAGCTCAGATGTGGCGCTGGATGATGAAGAGGAATATACGGTCTTTGATGCGTTAGCAGATAAAGATACGCCGGAAGCAACCTTAAACAAGGACCGTCTTGAAGCCGCTATTTATGAAACCATTGAGTTGTTACCGGAAGAATTAAAAACAGCCATTCGGCTACGTGAGTTTGATGGTTTGAGCTATGAAGACATTGCCCACATTATGGGGTGTCCTGTTGGAACAGTGCGATCACGTATATTTAGAGCACGTGATGCAATAGAAAAACGCATTCGTCCTTTTATGGGCGGGGGAGAGTAATATGGTGAGCAAGCAAGAGCAGAATGATCGTTTAGCTGAAAGCTTATCAAGCTTATTTGATGATCAATGTGATGCCGCTGAGATTGATGAAATCTTAGAGCAAGACGCAAGAGAATGGCAGGCTAAGATGCATGCTTATGCGTTGACCAGCTCAATTTTAAGCTCAGACAGTCAAGTCGAGCATGTGTCGACTGACCTAATGTCACGAGTACGAGCAGGGATTGATAAACTTGATGAAGACGACGCCCAACTGGGCGAAAATGTCGTCTCTTTTGATCAGTTCCAAGTACCTGATAGGAGCGTTGAAGAGACACTCGGTAAAGTACCCAGTGAATCGAAAATACATTTCATCAAACAAGCCGTAACAGGATTTGCGATGGCAGCCAGTGTGGCCTTTGTGGTGATTGGTGGTGGCTCATATTTACTTAATGGTGATACCAGTGAAGCGACCCCTGCACTGGCTCAAGCGCCAAGTTTATCTTTACCTTTAAATGTTAGGCCGTTACAGCAGGTGAGTGTCGAACTCGATATAGATAATAAGCGTTTACAGAGCTACTTACGTCAACATGCTGAGCAATCTACCATGGCTGCCGGTCAAGGAATGTTACCTATGGCTAGGGTTGTCAGTTACCCAGTTGAACAGAAGTAAGGCCGCTATATGCTTTTAAAACGCGTTACTTTACTGTCAATTACCCTATTTTCTTTATTGGTTAATGGCGTGTCGGCTCAGGAAAACTCTGGATTAGGCTTGATGAACCGTATGGTTGAAGCCTTTTCTACCCTAAGCTATGAGGGTGTATTTGTACGCTCGCACGGCTCACAAATGAATAGTATGCAGGTTCGTCATAGTGTTATTGACGGCATTGAGTATGAAAGTTTGCTGGATCTAGATGGGGAAAAAATCGAAGTTATTCGAATTGATGATAGCGTGATTTGCGTTTATCCCAATATGTCTTTTGCTAATAATGCGGATCCTATTACAACACCCTTTAAACGCTTTAAAGAGTTTAATGGGGATAGGTTAAAAAAAGGCTATAACTTTGTCGTCACCGAACAAGGTCTCATTGCAGGCCGTAGAGCACAAAAATTAGAATTAAAGCCAAGAGATCAATACCGATATGGTCATGAGTTCTGGTTAGATATTGAAACCGGTTTTTTGCTTAAACACGATACCTTAAAAGCCAGTGGTAAGGTACTTGATAGGGTACAGTTCACCTCCTTGAATGTATCACCAAAGCTGGATAAAAAAGACTTTGTGCCCCGTATGGGAACCTATTCAGAACACTTAATTGAAGTGACACCCAAGTCAATTGTCAGTGACTGGGTTTTTGATTGGCTACCGGCAGGATTTGCGCCCGTGTGGCGTGGTGCTAGGCAAATTAATGATGGTGCCTCTATGATGCTACTCTCTGATGGTATGACGTCTATTTCTGTCTTTTTTGAAGCAACGAATGAGCGTAAACCCCTGACTATCATGCATATGGGGGCAACGATTGCGGGTGAAAAAACCAGTATGATGAATGGCTCTCCCTTTTTATTGACTGCTGTGGGTGAGGTGCCTGACGCCACGATTCGTAAATTGCTAAGCGTAATTATGCCGAGGCAGAAATAATGGTAGAAGAAAGTGGCATTGTACTGTCTGTCAGTGAGGGTTTAGCTGAAGTTGAAACAGTTCGGACCAGTAGTTGTACTGCCTGTCAGGCTAAATCTGCTTGTGGACATCATGCTATTGCCAAGGTGTCCTCTAGTAACCGTATGCGCATGATGGTTAGGGACTCCCTTGACAGTCAAATAGGGCAAGAGGTTGTGGTCGGAATTCCGGAGGATACACTATTAAAAGCCTCTGTTTGGATGTACCTGGTACCACTTTTAGGTTTGGTATTAGGGGCGGTACTTCCCGGTCTTGTGAATGACAGCTCTGCGTTAGCAGCGTTAGGATCAGTATTGGGTTTAACCGCAGGTTTATACTTCGCCCGAAAAGAGTCGCTCAAACATGTTAATGATCCTGACTTTCAGCCCAAAATATTGTCAATAAAGACTAAACCATTTCAAAATATTGATGTCATACAGCTATAACAAATTGTTTTACGGGTGAAATTTCCTATCCTTTAAAATGATTGAAACTAGCAAAACACACATTCTTTTCGATAAATGATAGCGCTAATCCTTTTTGTAAGGGACTCGCTAGCGCTCATATACGGTTAAATTGCTCTGACATCATTAAGGAGACGAGCTAATGAGGAAACTATTAAACCCTCTTTATTTAGGGTTGATTGGCGCCATCGCGATGGCGAGTATGACGGCCAATGCAATGCAATTACCTGATTTTACGGATTTGGTTGAACAGTCGTCGCCAGCAGTCGTTAATATTAGTACGGAGCAACTGCCTGAGACTGGCCAAGCTAAGTTGAACCCCAATGCTAAAGAGCTTAATGAGTTCTTTCGTCATTTTTTTGGACAACAACCGTTAGATAAACAAAAACAGCCAAAACGTAAACAGAGAAACTCGCTTGGGTCTGGTTTTATTATTTCCCAAGATGGTTATGTACTGACTAATAATCATGTTATCGAAGGCGCTGATATTATTCATGTGCGTTTGAATGACAGGCGTGAGTATGAAGCTAAGCTGGTGGGTACTGATAAACGTACTGACCTAGCCCTATTGAAAATTGAAGCGAAAGACCTTCCAACCGTCACTATTGGTGATTCGGATAATTTGAAACCGGGTCAGTGGGTATTAGCAATCGGATCTCCTTTTGGTTTTGACTACACAGTCACTGCCGGCATTGTGAGTGCGCTAGGTCGTAACCTTCCCTCTGATAACTATGTGCCATTTATACAAACGGATGTCGCGATTAATCCGGGTAACTCAGGTGGTCCTCTATTCAACCTTGAAGGTGAAGTGATCGGGATTAACTCTCAGATTTACACGCGTTCGGGTGGTTTTATGGGAGTTTCATTTGCGATTCCCTCTAACCTTGTCATGTCAGTCGTTGAACAGCTTAAGAATGAAGGCCGCGTGACTCGCGCTTGGTTGGGCGTCATTATTCAAGACGTGAGTAACGATTTGGCTGAATCCTTTGGTTTAGACCGTCCAAGTGGTGCACTAGTTAGCCGCGTTATTCCTGATTCACCCGCTTACGCTGCAGGTTTAATTGATGGCGATATTATTCTTGAATTTAACGGTGAGCTAATAGAGCAGTCGTCTGAACTTCCTTATCGAGTCGGAGCTTTAAAAGCGGGTGATGTGGCACATGCCGTGATCTACCGTAACGGTGAAAAGCTGGATCTCAGCTTCACCCTGAAAAACTACCCGTCTGAGCCTGATCAGTTGAGTAAAACTCAGCAGCAAGAAAATCGATTGGGTATGGTCGTGGGTGAGATTTCAGAAGACATGTTACGCCGTCTAAACATTAAAAATGGTGTTGTCATTGAGCAGGTTATCGGTGGTTCTGCCGCGCGTAATGGCTTGCAGCAGGGTGATGTGATTACCATGTTAAATGGCACTATCATCGACAGTGTTGAACGATTCTTAGGCAGTGTTAGCGCGATTCCAGCGAACCATTCTGTTCCTATGCGTGTGATAAGAGATGGTTACCCTATGTTTATTCCATTTAAAATTGTGGAATAACGCCAAGTAACATCCTGTTATGACCATAAAAAAAACCGAAACAGATTAATCTGTTTCGGTTTTTTTTGCGGTATGACTTTTGACTAAAGTTTTTTAATAAATACCTTAGAATTTCTTTGGTAGTTATAAAGATGCTGTTTGGTGTTGGGTAAGGCGCTTAAACTATCCGCTTTGAAACCTCGTTCAATAAACCAGTGAGCGGTTCGTGTGGTAAGTAAAAAGAGTCTAGCAAGGCCTTGTTTACGCGCCGCCCTTTCTATCCCTTTAAGTAATCTATCACCACGATTCCCACCGCGATAACTGGGGTCGACAGCAACACAGGCGAGCTCACCTAAAGCATCATCTTGGAATGGGTATAATGCAGCACAGGCAACAATGGCATTATCTCTCTCGATGAGAATAAAACGATGAATTTCATTCTCAAGTAGTTTTCGTGAGCGGCGTACAAGGGTGCCATTTTGTTCAAGGGGCGCAAGTAAGGCCATCATGCCACCCACGTCGTCGATTGTGGCTTCTCTTAGTTGCTCATAACTGTCTTCATCTATCATGGTGCCCGCGCCTTCACGGGTAAATAGTTCGCGAATCAAGCCACCATTTTCATTAAAAGAAATAAGATGAGCCCTGGGAACTGAGTTTCGTACCGCTTGAATGCAGGCTTGTAGTGAAAGTTTACTCTCACTGGTTGAGGCAAGTTTGTCCAATAAACGTTCAGCATCTTTCGCCAGTAATTCAGAAACCAGTTCACCTTTATCGGAGAAAATACCTTCTTCTGCGTTAAGCATAATGAGCTTGTCGGCTTTAAGTTGAATCGCAGCTTGAGTGGCAACTTCTTCCCCTTTTAGGTTAAAGACTTCGCCAGTGGGTGAGTAACCTAAGTGGGATAGCAGCACCATATTGTCATTGTTAAGCAACATATTAATGGCGTCAGCATCAATACGCCTAACTTCCCCAGAATGCCCAAAATCTATGCCATCAACCACCCCAAGTGGTCTTGCTATGACATGATTACCACTGCAAATTTTTAACCGTGTGCCTGCCATAGGCGTATTGGCTAATGCCATGGATAGCTGAGCTTCAATCTGAACCCTGACACCCGCTGAGGCTTGGATAATCGGCAATAACTGCTCCTGAGGTGTAATACGACAGGCATTATGAAGTTTGCTGCTTAATTGCTCTCTTGCAAATATTCGATTGATCTGTGATCGGGCGCCGTGAACGATGACGAGGCGAATGCCAAGTGAATCCATTAGTGCAAGGTCACTAATGATATTAGCGAATTGAGCTGATTCAGCCGCTTCACCTGGGATAAAAATCACGAAGGTTTTATCCCTGTGAGCATTAATATAGGGCGATGAATGGCGAAACCAATCAACGTAACTCAAGTCAAAGTTCAGATCGTCAGACACGTTAAACCTCTAGGTCTGGGTATTAAATAAAGTTAGTAAAAGGGCGAGGTGTTCGCCCCTTTACTAGGTTAAGCGTAACTATGTGGCATCATGGTTTAGTCCTCTAAACAGTAGCGTCGGACTAAAGAGCGGATTAGCTCTTGCATAGGATTAATTTGATCCAGGGCTAAAAATTCATTCGGCTGATGTGCTTGGTCAATGGAACCTGGGCCTAATACTAGGGTTTCCATTCCCATTTGATTTAAGAAGGGGCCCTCGGTAGCAAATGCCACAGTATCGGCCTTTTTATTGGTCAGTGCTTCACAGGCTTTGACTATATCCGACTCTTTGCTGGTGGCAAACGAGGGTACATCTGGAAATAAATGCTCTAAAGTGATGCTAGTCCCCGTGCGACTGGCAATGGCTGGTAACCTTTGTTGCAGCTCTGCAATCAAAGATTGATTGTCCATACCGGGTAAAGCACGAATATCAAAATCTATATCACAGCCAGCACAGATTCGGTTTGGACTATCGCCTCCATGTATACAGCCTAGATTAAGCGTAGGGTAATCAATGGCAAAGTCTGCATTATTGTATTTGGCTTTAAGTTCTTGACGAAATGCCATGAGCTCTGACATGACCTCATGCATGGCGTCCATGGCACTCTTGCCCAAATTTGGATTAGAAGAGTGGCCACTTTTACCTGTGACACGAATACGCTCCATCATGATGCCCTTATGAGCATAGATAGGGGTTAAAGACGTGGGCTCTCCGATCAAGGCATATCGTGCTTTGAGTTTTCCGCTTTCAACTATGGCTCTGGCGCCGTTCATTGAGCTCTCTTCATCGGCGGTTGCCAGTATGATTAAAGGCTGTGTTAGTGTGCTTTCGCACATGTCTTTGATGGCATCTAATACAATGGCAAAAAAACCTTTCATATCACAGGTGCCAAGACCAAATAGCTTTTGATCTCGTTCAGTTAAGGTAAAGGGATCAGACTGCCAGCGACCTTGATCATAGGGCACAGTATCTGTGTGACCCGATAGTACTAAACCACCATCGCCTTCTCCGAGAGTGGCGATCAGGTTGTACTTCTCTAATGGACCTGCAAGTTTGATTACCTCGCATTTAAAGCCTAGATGGCTTAACCAGCTTTCGAGTAATTCAATAACGGCTTTGTTAGACATGTCCCATTGAGTTTGGCTACTGCTAATAGACGGCGCGGTAATTAATTGGCCCATCATATTGATTAGTGTTGGCAATGACATAAGTTTCTCCTTGAGACAACTATTTTGCCTTAACCAAGGGTTAAAGCTACTGATTCTGATAAACTGCCAGCACTTTTTTTAGTTTTATCTCTTATGAGGCTAAGATTCGTCCCTTTTATAAGAGAATGTGACATTTTTCGAGGTTTTAACATGGCAACAGAGCTTGAACTCAAGTTAATGATTCAAAAGGATCACCTCAATTTAGCGTATGATTTTTTAAATAGAACTTGCCAAGAGCAAGTGGATTGTCGCGCTGAGCCAAGTTTACAGTTAATGAATGGTTATTTTGATACCGATAATAATACCTTGATGCAATCAGGTATTGCCCTGCGAATTCGTGCAGTAAATGGACGCTACATTCAAACCTTAAAAACCAGAGGTTCTAATCGTATCGGCATGCATGCTCGTGGCGAATGGGAGTGGGATATCAAAGAAGATGTACTTGAATTAGAGCGTTTGACGAATGACATGCTGCCTGAAAATCTGCATGACAGAGCTTGGACTAAGAATCTTTTGCAAGTATTTCGTACCGATTTTGAGCGCCAAATTTGGATGATTCAAACCGCAGACACCCTGATGGAAGTGGTATGTGATCAAGGTGAGGTGACATCGCCCTATGGGCAAGATGAAATAAGTGAGCTAGAGCTTGAGTTAAAACAGGGTGATGAAATTGGTCTGTATGATTTTGCCAGCCGCTTAGCCATGGCAGTGCCTGTGCAAGTTAGTACAGTAAGTAAAGCGCAGAAGGGCGTACGACTCAAAAATAACAAAATGGAATTGCCTGAGCGCTTAAATATAGATGCGAGTCCAGTTGAACAAGGTGCATTTTGGTATGAGACCTGGTTAGTGTATTGGGAAGCCATGTGCTTTTATGATGATGCGGCATATTTAACGCCTATTTATGACGCCATGGGTCAATTGGCCAACTTTATAAGCCCAGCACTGGCACTGGATTTGGTCAGCCTTGAAGGTAAAATGAAGCAGATGATGGGCGCTTTAGACTCTGACTCTCCTATTCCTTTGACTGCTTTATTAGAAACAGGGCAATCCATGTTAGCCATTGCTCGCTGGTTAAATAAACAAAATGAATTTTGATTTTTTGATTTTTTGACTTGCTGATATCGGAAGTGGCACTAACATTGCGCCACTTCCGACCTTATTTTGCCATAGATGTAGAGGTGAAAATGCCAATTTTATTGCCCCATAATAACCCCAGCCTGATCAAATTTTGTCAGCTATCCAATGTCCCAAGCCAAACAACTCGCTTAGCTCAACTGCTTGAACTTAGGCCTACTTTAGTAAACTCTCCTGAAACAGACCAGCTTAATGCTGTCTTGAATTTAAGTGATTATGTTTTTCAGCAAGCATGCCGCTTCCCTGAGTGGGTAGATGAATGGGCAAACATGGAAAGTGCCGTCCTATTAACCATGTCGCCAAAACAAGTATTACCGATAAGCCAGGCTGAATTGTTTGAGCTGGATGAAAAAAGCCTAATGTCGCGCTTGCGCTTATTTCGTCACCAGTGGATGTGTCGCCTTATTTACTTGGATCTACTGCAAAAAATTGACCTCAAAGATCTGACAAAAATACTCAGTGAATTAGCTGATGTCTGTGTACAAACAAGCTTAACCTGGCTTAAAAATAATTATCAAAACCTTTATGGCGATGCTCTGGATAGTGATGGCGAGCTGGTTTCCATGATTGTCATAGGGATGGGTAAGTTAGGTGGAGGTGAGTTAAATCTATCCTCTGATATCGATTTGATTTTTGCCTTTAGAGAGCATGGGGAAACCCAGAATGGAAAAAAATCCATTTCCCATCAAGAGTACTTTACCAAAATGGGTCAAAAGCTCATTCAGCATTTAGACCAAATTACCCTAGATGGTTTTGTATTCAGAGTGGACATGCGTTTACGGCCCTACGGTCAAAGTGGCGCCCTTGTATTAAACCTAGATTCTCTTGAAAACTATTATCAGGATCAGGGGCGAGATTGGGAAAGGTACGCCATGATTAAATCCCGTGTCATGGTGGGGGACGAGTGTGATCAATTGGCCTTTGAGCAATTAAGGCGGCCTTTTGTCTATCGTAAATACCTAGACTTTTCAGCCATTACAGCCCTTCGTGACCTGAAAAAAATGATTGCTAAAGAAGTCCAGCGTAAGGGCATAGAGCATAATATCAAATTGGGTCAGGGTGGCATTCGTGAGATCGAGTTTATTGTTCAGGCGTTGCAGATTTTACACGGTGGGCGTGATACCGGGCTACAAACTCAATCCCTTTATCAAGTCTTGCCCTATCTAGCGAAACAAGGCTATTTAGATGAGGCTCAGGTTGATACCCTTTGGCAGTCTTATCAGCTATTAAGACGTACCGAACATGCTCTGCAAGCGATTAAGGATGAGCAGACTCAGCTATTGCCAGAAGATGATCTACAGCAATTACGTCTTGCTATCATGCTAGGTTACCTCAGCTGGGAAGCATTGCATCAGGCCCTGACACAGGCTAGAACCCAGGTACATGACTTCTTTGTGGCGCTGATTGATGATGATAAACAAGATGAAGATGAAACGTCAGATAGGGATGCTTGGCGATTACTGTTTAGAAGTGGCCTTAGCCAGACTTTGGCTCCGCTTAAAAATACCGCCCTTAAATCGGATAAAAATAGTAGCAGCGCAGCCAGTCAGTCTCTGAACCAAGAGCAGGTGGAAGACCTAATTGGCGAGGTTAATTGGGTTGATAAACCACAAGTGGCCACTCAGATATGTCGCTTTTTGAGTTCTAAAGCCGTGGCTTATATGCAGCCAATAGGACAGGAAAGATTAGCGACTTTCTTTGCTGATTTTACCTATGCTCTAAAAGGTGAAGCTCACCCTGATGTGATACTTGAGCGAACATTTCCTATTCTTGAAGCCATTTTAAGGCGAACCTCTTACCTTGTGCTGCTAATAGAGAACCCAACCGCTATCTCTCATTTGATACGTTTAAGTCGAGATAGTTTTTGGTTTAGTGATTTGATATCCACAAGCCCCATGTTATTAGATGAACTATTGGATGCGTCTACGCTCTTTTCACCACCCGATAAGAGCATGATGGAAGATGAGCTTAGGCAAACGTTATTACGTTTACCTGAAGACGATGAAGAAGCGCATATGGATGCGTTACGCCGTTTTCGTCGTTCTATTATTCTAAGAATTGCTGCCTGTGATATTACCGACGTACTTCCTCTGATGAAGGTCAGTGATCATCTGACCTGGTTGGCAGAGGTCATTTTAGAGCAAGTGATACAAAAAGCATGGTACTACCTTATTCATAGGCACGGTAATCCGACTCAGAAGAATGATCAGGGTGAAGTTGAAGCGGTTATTACACCAGAGTTAGTAGTCGTTGGGTATGGGAAATCAGGTGGACTTGAGCTGGGATATGACTCTGACCTTGACCTGGTATTTATCCATAACAGTGATAGAAGTGCCCATACGAATGGAGAGCGTAGTATCGATAACCTGACGTTTTATACGCGTTTAGGGCAACGTATTATTCATATGCTGACCAGTTTTACCGCTTGTGGGCGCTTGTATGAAGTCGATATGCGTTTACGTCCATCAGGTAACTCCGGCTTATTGGTAACCAGTTTAGATGCCTTTACGGATTATCAAAATAATGAGGCATGGATTTGGGAGCATCAAGCGTTGACTAGGGCTCGTGTACTGTCTGGTAATCCGCAACTTGGGCAGTCCTTTGATGCAAAGCGTCAGCAGATTCTATCAAAGGAAAGGGATAAAGCTGAGCTGAAGGTTGAAGTGATTAAAATGCGTGAAAAGATGCGTAAGCATCTCGACAGCGGTAAAACAGATACCAGCTTCGACCTGAAACAAGGTGCTGGCGGTATTATTGATATCGAATTTATGGTGCAATATTTGGTTCTGGCTTGGTCCGCTAATCACCCAGAATTAATGCAATATTCGGACAATATCCGTCAAATTGAGGCGGCGGTTAGTGTGGGTGTACTGACGGCTGATGATGCAAAAAACATGATCGAAGCCTATAAAATATATCGCGCTCAGGCTCACAGATTGACGCTACAAAAGCAAACAAGAGTGATACCCAAAGAACGCTTGCAGGCCAATCAAGAGCAAGTTAATAATCTGTGGCAAGCATTTGTCACACAAGAGAATTAAAGTCTTACCTTGTATTCTTTAAAGGACTGTAATAAATATATTAAATAATGCAGATACAGATATCCTGTAATGACTGCGAACGATATTGGATAGGAGAATGAGTATGGCTTTGCCAACAATGGCAGATAGAGATGGCTTTATCTGGTTAGACGGTGAAATGGTAGATTGGCGTGATGCTAAGGTACATGTATTAACACACACTTTGCATTATGGCTTAGGGGTTTTTGAAGGTGTTCGTGCTTATGAAACGCCAAAAGGCCCTGCTATTTTTAGACTAGAAGACCACACTGATCGTCTGTTTCGTTCGGCTCATATTTTGAATATGCCCATGTCTAGTAGCAAGGATGAGATAAACCAAGCACACATCAATTCAATCCAGAAAAATGAATTGTCTTCGGCGTATATTCGTCCTATGTGCTTTTACGGATCTGAAGGTATGGGTCTACGAGCAGATAACCTGCAAACTCATACTATGGTTGCTGCGTGGGAATGGCCTTCTTATATGGGTGAAGAAAACCTTGAAAAAGGGATTCGTATCCGTACCTCTTCTTACACTCGTCATCATGTCAATATCACCATGTGTAAAGCCAAAGCAAATGGTAACTACATGAACTCCATGTTGGCATTGCAAGAAGCGCTTCAATCCGGTTGTGAAGAAGCCTTATTGTTAGACAATGAAGGTTATGTTGCAGAAGGCTCAGGTGAAAATATCTTTGTGATCCGCGATGGCATTATATATACCCCTGAATTGACCTCTTGTTTAGACGGTATTACGCGTCGCACCATAATGGAATTGGCACAAGAGCTGGGTTATACAGTGAAAGAAAAACGCTTAACACGTGATGAAGTTTATATTGCGGATGAAGCCTTCTTTACCGGTACTGCAGCAGAAGTCATGCCCATTAGAGAATTAGATAACCGTCAGATAGGGGAAGGAACTCGTGGCCCGATTACTGAGCAATTACAAAGCTTGTATTTTGATATTGTTAAAGGACGAAACAGTAAATACGATCACTGGTTAACTTACTGTTAGTGAGTTATTGCTCGTTTAGAGCTTGAATTGATCGTGTTAAAAGAACCAACCTTAGGGTTGGTTTTTTTTGATTTAAATAAAGCAGATAGATTCAAAAAAGGTGATTTATCGTATAAAAATCAGACAACAAATAAGGTGAGTTTCTTTCAGTTTTAGCATTCATGAATCATATTTAAGGCGTTGAATAAAATTTAAAGGCTGTTTTAGCCTTTGATATCAGCGGATTAATAGGACGATAGTATGCAAAGGAATCGCTTTAAGCTTAAGTTTCCTGTGGGATTCTGCTTATGAATGCGGTTTTATTGCGAATGAAGCAAAGTCAAATTCTTGACCTTGGGACCTTTAAAAAAATTCTACGCCAATGGTTTCCAAATGCGGTTTCCTCCATTGGATTACAGAGCCTCACTTTAGTGGACTTATTCATTATCAGTTCCTTAGGGGAGCAGGCGCTCAGTGCTGCATCGAGTATGAGCTTTGTATTTCTACTCATACAGTCTATTTTTATTGGTTTTTTTATTGTGGTGAGAACTGAGTGCTCCCAAGCAATGGGGGCGAAGAATCTCAAACAAGCTCACATCTGTTTTTCGACCTCAGTGCTGATTTGTACCTGTATTAGCTTAGTGCTGATGACCCTGCTATTAAGTCTAGCGAGTTATATTGCCCAAGGTTACGTCACTGATATCTCTCACTCGAATTTTGCCGAGGATTATCTGGTATCCCGTATCTGGGGTTTACCTTTTATGGCTCTGGGTTTATGCCTCTCGGGCTACCTAGTCTCTTGTGGTTTTTCTAGTATTAACATGTATCGAAATATTTCGATTAATGCCTTTAATTTAGTCACAACTTACCTGGCGGTGGATCAAGGTTACGGGGTTACTGGGGCCGGTTTCGCCACGGCATTTAGCCATATAGTCGGGAATGTAATATTTGCGCTTTATTCAGTGCTGCGCTTTATCAATTTGGAAAAAATACAGCTCGAAGGAATGAGGCCTATGTTGATGAAAGCTGTGACGGTAGGGCTTAGTCAGTTTTTATTTATTGGTTATAGCGTCGTCTTATTAGCCATGTTGGCCAATATTTCTGCCACGAGCTTATTAATTGCTAGTTTAGTGATGCGCATTTCACGTATCTATGTGATTCCCATTCGAGGGTTAGGCAGTGTTACAGGCGCCATAACGGGGAAAGCCGTCGGAGCGGGTGATAAGCAGCTAGTACGAGGTATCTTGTATACGGCTTTAACAACAGGGATACTGGCTTATTTTGTGTTAGCTTTAATTGTTTGGCCTTTTTTGGGCCATATATCAGCTCTTTTTGTAGAGGATAGCGTGCTGGTGGCTGACATTAGTAAGCTATTATTCTTAGTCTTGTTAGAAGCACCACTCGCGGTTTTCATGTCACTTTTTACCCAAACCTTATTTGGCATGGGGCTGCACCAAACCGTGCTCAAATTTACGGCAGTCTACCATTGGTTGATATTGTTACCCCTGATGGCATTACTGGTTTATTTAGGCGTAGAAAGTTTGCTTGTATTTTGGACAGTACAGCTAGTGGCTGGCGTGGGCTACTCTTGTTATTTATTTTTTAGAATAAAAGGCTATTTATTTGCTTGAGGAGGGGTTGATAAGGTCTCGCTATAAGATTTGGTAAGCTGAAACAAAAAAGCAGGCTATTAGCCTGCTTTTAACTTTATTCTTATTTGGTCTAGCTGTTAGTTGTCGGTTTAGGTGAACGACGACGACGCGGTTTACGCGCTAATGGCTGTGTTCTAAGTCCTGGTTCAAGCTCAATCGGTTTACTGCTTTTCGCTGCAGGTTTCTTGCCTGGCTCGCCATTATGGTGTGGCAGATCTTTTTTAGGTTTTTTAGATCTTTTTGCATGATTTGAACGAGTATCTAACGATGTTTCAGGTAAAACATGATTAGGATCGAAACCTTCTAAGATTTCTCTTGGAATCAACTTTTTAATAAGACGTTCAATATCTTTTAATTGATCGACTTCATCTGCACTTACTAATGAAACCGCTTTACCTGTTGAACCTGCACGGCCGGTACGTCCGATACGATGAACATAATCCTCGGGTACGTTAGGTAGGTCAAAGTTAACAACCTGTGGAAGTTGTTCAATATCAATGCCTCGGGCCGCAATATCTGTAGCAACAAGTATTTTAACTTCGCCATTTTTAAAGTCAGCGAGCGCTTTCGTTCTGGCTCCTTGGCTTTTATTACCATGAATGGCTGCAGCACTAATACCGCTATCATTTAGCTTTTGAACAATTTTATTCGCACCGTGTTTAGTGCGACTAAATACCAGTGCTTGTTGCCAGTTTTGATCCGTGATTAAGTGGATTAATAGGGCTGTTTTTTCTTTTTTATCAACCGGGTGAATCAGATGTTGAACCGTGGGTGTTGCTGCATTAGCAGGCGACACGGATACTTCAACTGGATTGTTTGTCAAACCTTTGGCAAGGCGGCGAATATCATCAGAGAAGGTTGCTGAGAAAAGCAAGCTCTGTCGACGTTTTGGCAATACGGCTAATATTTTTTTAATGTCATGGATAAAGCCCATGTCTAACATTCTATCCGCTTCATCTAAGACCAATAATTCTAATTGATCAAAACGTAGTGCTTTTTGATTATATAGATCTAATAAACGCCCCGGTGTGGCAACGAGGATATCCGTCCCCTTACGCAAGCGCATCATTTGAGGGTTGATTTTAACACCACCAAATACAACGTCAGACCTTAAGTTTAGATACTTACCATAGGTCCCCACGCTTTCTGCTACTTGGGCCGCGAGTTCACGCGTTGGGGTTAATACGAGGGCTCTTACTTGGTTTGCGTTGGCTTTTGCTCCACGGCTTAAAATTTCAAGCATGGGTAAGGTAAAGCCTGCTGTTTTGCCTGTACCTGTTTGCGCGGCTGCCATGATGTCATTATTTTCAAGAATGGCAGGAATCGCTTGCTTCTGAATGGGGGAAGGTTCGCTATAACCTGATTCCTTAATGGCAGTGAGGAGAGGTTTAGATAGGCCAAGTTCGGCAAAACTCATAGTGCTTACTCGTATTATTGAATATGGATTACTAACGCTTACGTTAGAAAGCGCGGAGCTTAACGTATAAGTGGGTGCAGCGCTATGGAAACTACTTATCTAAGACTGAATAGTATGGGCTTAGCCTGATGAAATCACCGGGCTTTAAAGATTCCTAAAAGGGCTAATAGTGACTTATTTAAAATCGATTGAATCAGTATTAGCATCTTGTTCTATTGGTATATTGATCGTAAAGCAGCTTCCTTTGTTGACCTCACTGGCAACGGATAGGGTACCTTTTAGTGTTTGAGTGACAATATTGAAAGCAATGTTTAAGCCTAATCCCGTTCCCCCCTTACCTTGTTTTGTGGTGAAAAAAGGGTCAAAAATTTTACCAAGGACCTCTTGCCCAATACCATAACCATTGTCTGTTACTTTAATCTCTACATTCCTATCTAGCGTAAAAGCGGAAATATTAATGATGCCTTTTTGTTCTTCGTCATAGGCGTGAATAATAGCATTTAGCACAAGGTTGGTAATGACTTGTGATAAGGCCCCAGGATAGGAATTCATTTGTATGATTTCGCTACAGTGAAATTCGATATCGATGGCAGTGGCTTTAATTTTGGGGTTTAAGCTATGCAGTACTTCTTTTAAATATTCACAGAGATAAAACTCTCTTTTTATTTGACTTGATTGGTCCACGGCAATTTGCTTAAAGCTTTGAATGAGTTCAGATGCTCTTTTACTATTGGCAAAAATAAGACGGCTTGATTCACACGCAAGGTCCATAAATTCGACTAATTGGCTCTTCTTTAAGGATCCTTCCTCTACCATACTTACCAGCTTGATAGATTCCCCTTTAAGCTGAGAGGCCACTGTTAAGGTTATCCCTAATGGCGTATTTACTTCATGAGCAATGCCTGCAACAAGGCGTCCAAGGGCTGCCATTTTTTCTGTTTGTACTAACGAATTTTTGGTTTTAATGAGTTCGTTATAGGCGATTTCGGCATTGTTTTTTTCTAATAGAGCATCTATTTCTGCAAATTGTCGATTATGCAATTCCTGTGATATTTTATTGATAATGGTATTTACCCCGTTAACCAGCTTACTCCATTCAAAAAAATCAAGTTTTGGCAGGCCATAGTCTTGTGTATTATCGTTAGATTCAATGTCTAACTCATTGGCTTTTTCAAGGGCAAACTCTAACGTTTGAATAGGCGAAAAAATATAACGATTCATGGCAAAATACAGCATGGAGCCGATGCTAAAGATAGCAATAAACTCTATAAATAGTAGGCGCAGTAAAAAATCATCAATACGCTTTAAGAATGGCTGGCGACTAAAAAATATTTCAACAAATCCTATTTCAAGTTTTTCATGTGAAAACCTGATCTCTAACTTATCACTGTGGGTCGGTGTGATCTGATCATCAAGTGTAACGAGTGCTGACTCTTTTGTTTTGAGAATTCCAACATATAAATTACCCTGATCTTTAGCCTTAATCGCAAGTATGTATTCATTTTGCATATTGGACTCAATAACAGAGCTGATATACTTTTTATCAAGTTGCCAAAAGCCATTTAATAACGATATTTTTAATTGTTTTTTGAGTGATACTTTATTTTCTTGATAATGATTAAATTCATACTCTCTTTTCTCCTGAAATAAATAGAAACTAGAAGATGAGAGGATGATAAATAAGGTACCTGTAATCCAAATGATAAGCTTAAAACGTATGCTGTTTTTCATAAGTTTAATCGTCTAGTTAGTTTTTTTTCATCCACTCTTCTAATTGTTTCAGTGATAAGGGACGAGATAAAAAATAGCCTTGATATTCATCACAACCATAACTAATCAGCTTTTTGTGCTGTTCCAGTGTTTCAATACCTTCTGCTAAGACCTGCATGCCTAAATGACTGCCCAAATCTATGATCATCTTAATAATGCTTTTGCCTGAATTTGTATCAATCTTACTCACAAAAGAGCGATCAATTTTAAGGCAGTCTGCATTGAGGTTATCAATTGACGATAAGTTTGAATATCCCGTACCAAAGTCATCAATGGAAATGGTGATGCCTAACATTCTAAGCTGTTTTAATTTTGTTCTGATTGCATCATTGTTTATGACACCCACTGATTCAGTTATCTCTAAGTTAAGGTTTTTACCTTCTACGCCTTGCTCTTTAAGAGCCGACTCGACCAGATATATAAAGTTATCTTGTTCAAACTGTATGGGAGAAACATTAACCCCGACTCTAAAGTTGGGGTGGGTTTTAAAAAATTGTTTAGTTTCATTTAATGCTTTTCTTAATATCCATTCACCTAGTTTGATGATAAGACCTGAGTTCTCTGCTAATTCAATGAAGACTTCCGGTGAAATTAAATGGCCAGAGCTGTCTTGCCAACGAATTAAAGCCTCAACGCCAATCATGTTGTGAGTATTGATATCGACTTGTGGTTGGTAAACTAAAAATAGTTTTTCTTTTTGAAAGTCCTGTTGTAGGGTCGTCAGCATTTCAGAGCGTTCATGTAATGCTTTTACCATGACCTTACTGAAGGCTACTGCTTGAAAGGACTTGGTGTCCTTTGCTTTTTTTAAGGCGATAGTGGCATGAGTAAGGTGTTCGAGTGCCGTCGCTTTAGGGCTCCAACAGGTATAACCTGAATGAAACTGGATTTGATGGCAGGCCTCATTCACAATCATGTCAGTTTTTAATGATTGCAATTTGACTAATAGCTCCGCTTCCTCAGATTCTAAAAATAAAGCGAACTGGTCTGAGCCTAACCGTGCTAATGAAATGAGGTTAAAGGTTTCTTTTAAAAAAAATGAGAAATTTATGAGGTAGTCATCACCATGTCGAGTGCCAAAGTGATCATTCAGTAAGGCAAATTGATCAATATTGATGAGGATTAAATAATAATGTGTATGTGTGTTTATTTGAAATTGATCTATCGATTTTAAAAAACCATTTCGATTATAGAGTTTTGTTAATTCGTCATGGAACGCCAATTTTTCAAGCTTTTCTAATTGATGGTGGCTTCTTAATGCCGTCATTAAACAGCCATATAACCTTTCTCTGGTTAGCTCTGTTTTGATTCGATAGTCGTTAATATCATATTGTTCAATCGTTTCAAGTTCTGGCGCATAACCGGCTTGACCTGTACGTAAGATGATTCTTATTTTATCTAAAAACAGTTCATTACGAATTTTTTTGACTAGCTCTAATCCTGCAAATTCACTTTCCATGACGACATCAAGAAGAATGACAGCAATATCATTTTGCTCTTGAAGAGCTCTATAGGCTTCTAAACCAGAATATGCGTGAATAATTTCCAAATGATAGTTTTCAAAAGAGAGTCCCCTTAAAGCGAGCTTTGTCATTGCATGAATATCACTATCATCATCGACAATCAGTACCTTACGTTTTATACGTATGTCTTTTTGAGGGTGCTTTGGTACTTCATTGTCTTCCTCCATAAAAACAAGTAAATCATCAGACATCGTATGTTCCTTTATGACACAGCCCACATATTTACATTTAGTTTAGATGACAACGTGTCTTTTTATGTCCTTCATTTTTTTAGTTTTATTACATTTTGTAGGCTTATGTTTTTTTAGACTAGCATTTAGAGTCTTATGTAACCGTTATTGAAGGCTTAGGTGTTTTGTTAAGTGGTTGTTTTGATGTATATGATGGACGCTTTTCTGCTTGCTTTAAGCTTTATTTAATCTAGCTAGGTCGCAGGAGCTTTATTCTGAAATCTAATTCTTCCACTGATAATAAGTAAGTACCCGATATGAGTTCAAAGGCAGGCATTAACTTACGTAATATTAGGCTCTTGATGTCATGAGTCTGTCATCAAGCACGGTATTAATAGAATTAATGAGGTAGTGCAATGAGTTAGGGGAATACCGACTGTGATATACAAACACTATAACTGAATAGCTTGGTGAAGGTTTAAGCGCTAAATGACCTTTTTTAGCGCTTGTATCTGGTGATATTAGGGCTACGTTTGATCCATAATATCGTGTCTTGCTTGATGATAATCTTCTTCTTTTAGATCCTTTCTCCAATAGGGAATAGCATACATATTCATTTTTTTAATCTTCATTTCTTTCAAAAGAAATTGTCGAATAGGAACAACGAGACCTTCTTCACCTGCAACCCAATGATGAAGCTTAGCGTCAGCCATACCTATCTGGTGGACGCTATGATCAAGTACATCGTGGATTAAACTCGCATTATCTCGAATATAGTATTTAACCTGAATCCCCTCGGGCTTGATTAGAGGGATACAATCTTCTTTTTCTAATACACCTACTCTGACTTGGCCTTTTACATGTGCAGGCATGATTTCAAGCATGGCCGCAATGGCGGGTAAGGCCGTTAAATCACCCGTTATAGAGAAATAGTCCGCATCTGGCACCATAGGGTCAGGCCCTGACGGTCTGCTTAAGCCCAAAACGTCACCTATCTTTGCTTGTATAGCAAAACCCGATGCTGGGTTATGCTCTCCATGCAGTACAAATTCAATATCAATTTCCTGTAATTGTGTGCGTATTTTACGTACGCTATAAGTTCTAATATGCGGTTTTTCACTCATATCTGCCCAAGTATTGCCCTTGCTAGATTGAGTTGGAAGCTGAGGAACTGCTTGGTGGGGTAAAGGCAAAAATACTTTTATATGTGCTCCTGGGCAAAATGCTGGAAAATGAGAAATATCCTCACCGGTAAAGGTAATGCGTCTTAAATTAGGGCTGATATCAAGCATTCTTTTTACTGAGACTAAGCAAGGAGGTGCTGGCCTGTATAACTTTGCTTGGGCGGCTTTAGCTCTCGTTGATGATGAGGTTTTATTTGCGTCCATGAAAATATCCTATTAACAATTTAGCAGAATATTAACATAGGATAATGTTAATGAGAATAATTTCTATTTGTATTTGATCTTTCTTTCTTTTACTTTTGTCTTTCAAATTACACGCATTATAAAGGTTACTTGGAGGTTTTTATGTCCTCTGTATTTGATGTCAAAGTAGACAAGAGGTTGGTTTTAGGGATGTCATTCAAGGGCGTAAATGAAAGTGTTTTTGATGAGAAAGTAGGTTTAGTTTAAGAGGGCTCAGGCACGCTACAAAACCACCCATCCAAATATTTATAGGCCCAAGTCTGGCTTAAGCGTTCTATGTCTATCAAATAGCGATTGCTTTAAGGGTAGCTGATTGAGTATAGACACAGACTTCAGCTGAAACTTCATAGGTTCATTTTATCAGCTTCTTTGTATCCTCTTTGCGGATAAGGGGGTGGCATTTTTAATTTGATAACCTGTTTAATTAATTGAATGTAATAGACGTTGGCAGCTTTTCCTGTCAAAACGGCTTTGTTTGCTTGAATCGTCTCCTTTTACGTTTATATCCCACCTTGGATTGTGTATCTGCTCCAGATCAGCGAAAATAGCGCCCATTAGAATTTAATGCTCAGAAGGCGTGTTTAAAGCGACCTTCTAGAAACCATAGAAGATACCTATTCATGTCAAATGCCGAGTTTTTGAAGGAAGTCGACAAGCGTCGAACTTTCGCGATAATTTCCCACCCCGATGCGGGTAAAACCACGATTACAGAAAAACTGCTTTTATTAGGTCAGTTGATTCAAACCGCAGGGAGTGTAAAAGGCCGTAAGGGCGATAAACACGCAACCTCTGACTGGATGACCATGGAGCAGCAAAGGGGTATTTCTATTACCTCTTCCGTGATGCAGTTTCCTTATCGTGATCGTATGGTTAACCTTTTGGATACTCCTGGGCACGAAGACTTTTCGGAAGATACTTACCGTACCTTGACTGCCGTTGACTCAGTACTAATGATCATTGACGGAGCGAAAGGGGTTGAAGCACGTACGATTAAACTGATGGAAGTTTGTCGTTTACGTGATACGCCCATTTTAACCTTTATCAACAAAATGGACCGAGATATACGAGATCCCATTGACCTGTTGGATGAAGTGGAAGACGTTTTAAAAATTAAAGCGGCACCTATCACTTGGCCTATTGGCATGAGTCACTTCTTTAAAGGGGTATATAACCTTTATACCGACACGATTCATGTTTATGAAGGCGGTCGTGGTCATAAGTTAACGGATGATGTTCAGATTCAAGGTATTGACAGTGATGAAGCGAAAGCGCATCTAGGTGACCTTTATGATGACTTCATTGAAGAAGTTGAGTTGGTGCGCGGTGCGAGTCATGAATTTGACCTTGATGAGTATTTAGCGGGTCGTATCACGCCTGTATTTTTCGGTACTGCTCTGTCTAACTTTGGTGTGCGCGAAATGCTTGACGGTTTTGTTAAGTGGGCGCCAGCGCCATCGCATCGTATTGCTAAAACACGTGATGTTGATGCTAGAGAAGAGAAATTCTCTGGTTTTGTATTTAAAATTCAAGCCAATATGGACCCTAAACACAGAGACCGTGTTGCCTTCATGCGTATCTGTTCAGGTACCTATAATCGTGGCATGAAGATGAAACATTGTCGTTTAGGTAAAGATGTGAAGGTTACCGATGCGGTATCTTTTACAGCAGGTGATAGGGAAGGCGTGGAAGAGGCTTTTTCTGGAGATATTATCGGCTTGCATAACCACGGTACTATCCAGATAGGCGATACTTTTACGGCGGGTGAAGAACTCAAATTTACCGGTATCCCTCACTTTGCACCTGAGTTGTTTCGTCGTGTACGCCTGAAAGATCCGCTTAAAATGAAAGCGTTACAGAAAGGTTTGCAGCAATTATCCGAAGAAGGTTCAACTCAGTTATTCATGCCAAAAATTAACAATGACCTAATTGTTGGTGCGGTAGGTCAACTTCAGTATGAGGTTGTAGCATACCGTCTTAAAGATGAATATAAAGTTGAATGTCTCTATGAACCTGTCAATGTGGCAACAGCCCGTTGGGTTGATTCTGAAGACGAAAAGAAATTTGAAGAGTTTAAGCGTAAAAATGAATCGAACTTAGCGATTGATGGTGGTGGGCATCTGACTTATATTGCACCCACTCGAGTCAATCTCATGATGGCTGAAGAAAAGTGGCCAGAAGTACGCTTTAGATCGACACGCGAACATTAATAGGGCTGGTTAGCCTAGAATACTGGGCTAACTGATAGGCTCCACTGGAGTAGAAATGACAGTTCAATCAGCAGATCCATTTGAGTTTACCGTTGCTGCAGCGACTAAGCTTAAGACCTTAATTGAAGAGGAAGAGAACGAGCGCCTTATGTTACGAGTTTATGTAACCGGCGGAGGTTGTTCCGGCTTTCAATATGGTTTTACGTTTGATGAAGAGTTCCAAGAAGATGATACAACCGTTGAACGTGAAGGTGTAAAGATGGTGGTTGATCCATTAAGTTTCCAATATCTAGTAGGATCCGAAGTGGATTACCAAGAAGGTTTAGAAGGCTCACGTTTTACCGTCAAGAATCCGAATGCGAGTTCAACATGTGGTTGTGGTTCGTCATTTAGCATTTAAGTGACAGCGTAACGATTTAAAAGCCGTATTTAATGACGGCTTTTTTTTGGCCTAAAAAAGTGATGTTTTCAGTAGTTGAGGGAAGCTTGTATGAATATAGGTGAAAGGCTGTTAACGCTACGTCAAACGAAGGGTTTGTCTCAACGTGAACTTGCTAAGCGTGCGGGTGTGACAAACAGTGCTATCTCAATGATAGAAACGAACCGGGTCAGTCCAAGTATTAGTTCATTGGAAAAGATTTTATCCGGTATGGGGATTTCGTTGGCTGAGTTCTTTAATGCGTCACCGACTGCAAAATTAGATTATCAGGTTGTATATAAAGCAAATGATCTGCTGGATATTAGTTTAGATGAGGTAGCTAAGCAGTTAGTTGGTAAACACTTTATAAAAGAACGTTCGATGGATATGACAATACAAACTTATCCGGCAGCATCTGTCTCTGTTGATGAAGTTCGTCATGAAGCCGGTGAGAAGGCGGGTTATCTGATTAAAGGTGAGATGGTGCTTGAGCTACACGGGGAAAGTTATTCCTTAGTGGTAGGAGACAGCTTTTATTTTGAGTCCCATTTAGCCCATCGTTTTATTAATAAAGGCTATAGCGAAGCCTTGTTACTCTGTGTTTGTACATCGATAGAAACATAAATACTTATCAACTAAGTTGACCGTCAACCTCTCTATGTTAGGTTCGTAAGTTAGCGACATAAATAGCCCCTAAACTTGGCTCACCTAATAAAACAATTTTGAGTAACTCCGCATCACTACGCCAAACGCGTAATCCCGATAGATAAGAGCTTTCAGAGGCTGTGTCTAATGTTTTTTTATCTTGCATGGCGGCGATAATCGGTGTGGTTTGGTTCTCATCGCCATCTTGATCGAAGAAATATGACGATGATGTCTCAAGGCTTTCGAGGAAGTTGCCACTATAAGGGCTACTAATTTCCTCTAAAAGTGTCGGCTCGATATTAGGTAAGGGCCAATGATTCGCTATCTGTGTGAAACGAGCGGTTCTTAGCTGTAATAGGAATTCAAAACGTTTACCCGCGGTGCTTGTGACAGGCATGATGAATTTATAGTTAATGATGTCAGTAGGGCTTTGTTTAACACCTAAACCATAAAAATTGTGATGCCTTGGTGTTGTGTTTGGTGGTTGTTGCAGTGCTAAGTGCCATTTACTTTGGCTCAGATTTAATTCATCTAAGGAATAGATGGGAAGTATCTTATTATTTAGGGATTGGATTGCCGCCTGCAATAGGCTGGCTTCAATGCTCATATTGGCATTTAGCTTAGTGTAAGTATCACTCTTGATGTCTATTTCTATAGCATGGTTTGCAGCATCGCTTAAAAACACACTGTCGGTATCTGGTTTTTGCGAGTGTGACGATGATCGGTTTAGGATTCTAACCTTATCATTTTCTTTAGTATGCATTTTTTCAAGTGCTTGAATAAATATCACGACATTAATCCTAATAAAAAGCGAACGGACAATATCTTTATCGGCACAGGATGGTTAAAGTTTAATCAGGCGGGAAGCGAGAGACTGGTGAAATGAGAATCACCAGTCTGGGTACTACTAACGAAGCAGATTAGACAGCTTTGGATTTGGCTCTAATGCTTTGCGATAAAATAAAGCGACTTTACCAATTGTTTGTACGACTTCGCATTTCATGATTTTACTGATTTCAGCAATCACTTCACTACGTACTTCACGATCCATGACGCTAATACGAACCTTAATAAGTTCGTGATCTTCTAGTGCGCGATCAATTTCTGTTAATACAGACTCAGTCAAACCATTACCTGCAATCATAACAACAGGGTTTAGGGCGTGACCAATCAGTCTATATTGCTTTTTTTGGGCGTTGGATAAGCTCATATTTTAATTTTCTCATGTTTAGTTGCTCCTCTTTGATGGAGGCTTTAGAGGTTACGGGATATTATAACGGAATATTGTTGAATTTAGGTATGAAGAAATCGTGGCAAGATCAAAAAGTAGTGAAAGCTGGATGAAAGAGCACTTTGATGACGTTTATGTGAAGCGTTCTCAGCAAGATGGCTATCGTTCTCGTGCAAGTTATAAACTGATTGAAATAAATGATAAGGATAAATTGTTAAAACCGGGCATGAAAGTACTGGATTTGGGTGCAGCTCCTGGTGGTTGGTCACAAATAGCAGGGAGATTGATAGGAGATAGGGGAACAGTTGTCGCATCAGATATTCTAGAAATGGCACCTTTACCCGGTGTTACTTTCGTTCAAGGCGACTTTACTGAGGATGATGTTTATCAAGAAATCCTAAAAGCGATAGGAGATGAGCATGCAGATCTTGTAATTTCAGATATGGCCCCCAATATGAGTGGTAATAGCGCTATTGATCAGCCGCAATCCATGTACTTGGTGGAGTTGGCTTTAGATATGGCATCGCAAGTTTTGCGACCGGGTGGAAACTATTTAGTAAAAGTTTTCCAAGGCGAAGGCTTTGATGAGTATTTAAAGACAATGCGCGGTATGTTTACTAGCGTTGTAACACGTAAACCAGATGCTTCTCGTACGAGAAGTCGTGAGGTTTATTTGTTAGGTAGACAATTTAAAGGGTAAATTAGGGATGGGCTTAGAGCTGGTATATACTAGCTAAAGGTCATTTATTCAAACGTTAAGAGGTGCGCTCTTGAACGACATGCTTAAAAATATTCTGTTGTGGTTAGTAATCGCAGCCGTTTTATTAACTGTTTTCAAAAATTTTAATACCACTACTGAACCAAGTCGAATGACATATTCTTCTTTTGTTAATTCAGTGCAAGATGGCAATATAGCTCGTGTCATAATTGATGGTTATACCATTAGTGGTGCCGACAAAAATGGTGTTCCGTTTGAAACGGTACGTCCAGCTGCAGCTGATCCAAAAATTATGGATGATCTGTTGAGCAATAATGTTGTTGTTGAGGGTCGTATGCCTGAGCAGCAAAGCATTTGGACTCAATTGCTCGTTGCCAGCTTCCCTATTCTCCTTATATTGGCCATTTTTATGTTCTTTATGCGCCAGATGCAGGGCGGAGGCGGAGGTAAAGGCGGTCCTATGGCATTTGGTAAATCAAAAGCCAGATTGCTGCCGGAGGATCAGATTAAAACGACCTTTGCTGATGTAGCAGGGTGTGATGAAGCGAAGGAAGATACCAAAGAGTTGGTTGACTTCTTGCGTGAGCCGAGCAAGTTTCAGCGTCTAGGTGGTAAAATTCCACGTGGTATTCTGATGTGTGGACCGCCAGGAACGGGTAAAACCTTGCTGGCTAAAGCGATTGCGGGTGAAGCAAAAGTACCTTTCTTTACCATTTCGGGTTCTGACTTTGTTGAAATGTTTGTGGGTGTTGGTGCTTCACGTGTTCGTGACATGTTTGAGCAAGCTAAAAAACACGCACCTTGCATCATCTTTATCGATGAGATTGATGCTGTCGGTCGTAATCGTGGTTCAGGTATGGGCGGCGGTAATGATGAGCGTGAGCAGACATTGAACCAACTTTTGGTTGAAATGGATGGATTTGAGGGTAACGAAGGTATCATAGTTATTGCTGCGACTAACCGTCCTGACGTGTTAGACCCAGCATTGTTGCGTCCTGGTCGTTTTGACCGTCAGGTGCAAGTTGGCTTGCCTGATATTCGTGGACGTGAACAAATTCTGAAAGTGCATTTACGTAAAGTGCCTTGTGATGAAGATGTTGTTCCGAAAAATATCGCTCGTGGTACACCGGGTTTCTCTGGTGCTGATCTCGCTAACTTGGTTAACGAGTCCGCTTTATTTGCTGCACGAACTAATCGTCGTTTGGTGAATATGGAACACTTAGAGCTTGCTAAAGACAAAATCCTCATGGGTGCAGAGCGCAAAACCATGGTGATGAAAGAAGATGAGAAGCTTAATACGGCTTATCATGAAGCAGGGCATGCCATTATTGGTTATTTGATGCCTGAACATGATCCTGTCTATAAAGTGACTATTATTCCTCGTGGCCGAGCTCTTGGTGTGACTATGTATCTTCCTGAGGAAGATAAATACAGTATCAGTAAACGTGGATTAGAATCTCAGATCTGTAGTTTGTACGGTGGTCGTATCGCAGAAGAAATGATTCATGGTTTTGATGGTGTTTCTACGGGTGCTTCAAATGACATTGAGCGAGCAACCAGTATTGCCCGCAATATGGTTACAAAATGGGGCTTATCTGCCGCGTTAGGGCCATTCGCGTACGAAGAAGACGATAATTCAGGTGGTTTTATTGCGTCCTCAACAGGTAGCAAGGCCAACTACTTCTCTCCTGAAACGGGTTTGAAAATTGATGCGGAAGTGAAAAGTATAATTCACACTTGTTATCAAAAATCGACCAATATCCTGGAAGAAAATCGCGCCAAACTTGACGTGATGGCTGATGCTTTAATGCAGTATGAGACGATTGATGCTAGCCAAATCAAAGAGATTATGGATGGCAATAAACCGTCTGCACCAGAAGGTTGGTCTGACTCTGGTGGCGATGAGCCAACAGCGGGTGATAAAACGCCGAAAGAGACAGTTGATCTTAATACCGGTGAAATAAAAGATGAAAATGGGTTTTCAGATGCGCCAGATGCGGCAAATCCAAAAACCAGTGGAGAGAGCTAGGCTCTCTCTCGCTTTTTATTTAAACGGATAGGGCATAGGATGGCTATTACTGCTTTTGGGGATAAGTCGCTCGATTTATCCCGTCCTCAAATAATGGGTATCTTAAATGTTACCCCTGACTCTTTTTCCGATGGCGGATCCTTCTCTAATCTAGATGATGCCCTATTTCAGACACAAAAAATGTTGTCTGAAGGGGCTTCAATCATTGATGTTGGAGGGGAGTCGACTCGACCAGGCGCTTTGCCTGTCTCTCTCTCTGAGGAATTGGATAGAGTTATTCCTGTTGTTCATGCTATTAAGTCACGGTTTGATGTTGTTATCTCTCTAGATACCAGCTCGTCTGCTGTGATGATTGATGGTGCGGCCAATGGCGCTGGTCTGATTAATGATGTGCGTGCATTGACGCGTCCTGATGCGCTGGAAGCAGCTGTTTCAACTGGATTGCCCGTATGCTTGATGCATATGCAAGGTAGCCCGCAAACAATGCAAGCAGACCCAGATTATTCTGAAGTGTATAACGAGGTGTTGAGCTTTTTATTGGAAAGAGCAGCGCTTTGTCAGGGTTTAGGTCTAAAATCTAGTCAGATTTTTCTTGATCCAGGGATAGGTTTTGGAAAAACGCTAGAGCATAACCTTGAGTTACTAAATAATATTGATCAAATAGCAAATCATGGCTTTGAAGTATTAATAGGTGCATCAAGGAAAAGCATGGTAGGTCAAGTGTTGAATGCGGATGTACAGGATCGACTTTACGGCACCTTAGGTGCTCATGCTGCAGCATATTCTAAAGGAGCTAGCATTTTTAGAGTGCATGATGTGAAAGCGCATTATGACATGCTAGAGCTTATGTATCGAATTAAGAGAGAAAAATAAATGCGTAAATATTTTGGAACAGATGGGATTCGTGGCAAGGTTGGTGAAGGGGCTATCACTCCAGAATTTATGCTAAAGCTTGGTTGGGCAGCCGGTCAAGTGTTTAAAGAATACGGAAAAAAAGTGGTTATCGGTAAAGATACTCGCATTTCTGGTTATATGTTTGAGTCTGCCTTGGAAGCGGGTTTGGTTGCTGCCGGTGTTGATGTGCGATTGGTCGGGCCTATGCCGACACCTGCTATTGCCTATCTAACACGAACGTTTCGTGCCAGCGCAGGTATTGTGATTAGTGCTTCTCATAATCCTTATACGGATAACGGGATTAAGTTTTTTTCGGCAGAAGGCACCAAGCTATCTGATGAGATGGAAGAAAAAATTGAATATTATGTGGATCAGCCGCTAGTAGTTGTGCCTTCAGATCAAATTGGTCGGGCCAAGCGAATAGATGATGCTGCGGGTCGTTATATCGAATACTGTAAAGGCACCTTCCCTATTGGGTTGCAGTTAAACGGACTTAAGATGGTGGTTGATTGTGCTGATGGTGCTACTTACCATGTGGCGCCAAGAGTCTTTAAGGAATTGGGGGCTGAGGTCATTGTTATTGGTAATGAGCCAGATGGGCTTAACATCAATGAGAATAGCGGTGCGACTAAGCCTGAGTTAATGCGTGAAAGGGTGTTGGCTGAGAAGGCGGATATTGGTATCGCATTGGATGGCGATGGAGATCGTTTAATTCTGGTCGATGCTGAAGGTGAAGTGCGCGATGGGGATGATGTGCTTTATGTTATCGCTAACCACTTAAGAAATACGGGCAAATTCAGTGGTGGTGTAGTAGGTACCCTGATGAGTAATTTTGGTTTGGAATTGGCTTTTTCTGAGCAGGGTATAGGATTCGGTCGAGCGTCTGTTGGTGATCGCTTTGTTAATGAAAAGCTCACTCAGCTTGGTTGGGTGCTAGGTGGGGAGCCTTCAGGTCATATTGTGTGTCGTTCAATAACGACGACTGGCGATGGTGTTGTTGCTGCCCTACAAGTGCTTCAGGCTATGGTGGAGGATGATAAAGCGTTGTCTGAATTGCTTGCTGGCTTTAATAAATTTCCACAGCGTTTGAAAAATATTCGTGTAAAAACTCGATTCTCGCCAACAGAAGTGCCTCAGCTGCAGCAGGCTATAGCCCAAGCGAATGAAAAGTTAAATGGTTCTGGGCGTGTGCTTTTGAGGGCGTCAGGTACCGAGCCTTTAATTCGAGTAATGGTTGAGGGGGATGATTCTGTTTTGGTTGATGAGTTGGTTGACTCTTTAGCGAATGAGGTCGAAGCCTACTCACAGGCGCTTTAATTGCTCATTTAGCGCTCTAAATTGATTGAAAATAAATCATATTAAACAAATACTTGAAAACAAGGCGGCATTTCATTAGAATTGCCGCCTCAAAATGAGAGGTGCAAGAATGGCTCGCCAGAAATTTGTTGCAGGAAATTGGAAGATGAATGGTTCTTCGGAATCGATTAATCAACTTGTTGTTGGCTTAAATGCTGCAATGGAAAATATTCCTGTGGAGGTTGTGGTTGCTCCATCTTTCCCTTATTTATCACAAGTTGATAACTTGCTTGAAAAAAGCCCAATTAAAATGGCTGTGCAAAACGTATCGGAGCAAGATTCTGGTGCATTTACGGGCGAAGTAAGTATCTCAATGTTACAAGACTTTGCAGTAGATTATGTTTTGGTTGGTCATTCTGAGCGTCGATCCATTTATGGGGAATCTGATCAGCTTGTAGCTCAAAAGGTGAAGTTGCTTTTGGCGGCGGGTTTGGTGCCAGTGCTTTGTATTGGAGAGAGTCTTGAACAGCGTGAGAAAAATATAACACTTGATGTTTGTTTTTCTCAAATAGATGCAGTTTTAAGTCTTGTTGGTGTGGCTGAGTTTGAGCAAATTGTTGTTGCATATGAGCCTGTTTGGGCCATTGGAACAGGGCTTTCTGCTTCAGCGGAGCAAGCTCAAGAAGTGCATAAAGCAGTTCGTGAGCATATCGCTAAGTCTGATGAAGTGGTGAGTGAAAAAGTAAGAATTATTTATGGCGGTAGTGTTAAGGCGAGCACAAGCTCTGACTTATTCGCTATGCCTGATATAGATGGGGCCCTTGTTGGGGGCGCATCTTTAAAAGTTGAAGAATTTATTGGTATTGTGAAATCTGCAGGTTAAATGATGGAAGCTTTGGTTTTAGTTGTACACGTGTTTGCTGCTATTGCGATTATTGGTTTAGTGTTATTGCAGCAAGGTAAAGGTGCTGATGCTGGCGCTTCTTTCGGTGGTGGCGCTTCACAGACGGTGTTTGGTAGTCAAGGTGGTGGAAGCTTCTTTGGTAAGCTTACAGCATTGTTTGCATTAGTATTTTTCTTAACAAGTTTTGCGCTTGCTTATGTTTCAAGTCAGCAAGCGAGACAGGTTACGGGTCAATTGGACTTCGTTCCTGCTGTTGAAGAGATTCAAGATACAGTTACTGTTCCAGATTTAGTAGAGCCTCAAACCTCTGAATCTGATGTGCCTGTAGTAGAATAGCTTAATCTGTAAGGATTAAGTGTTGTGATGCCGATGTGGTGGAATTGGTAGACACGCCACCTTGAGGGGGTGGTGGCCTAGGCTGTGCCGGTTCGAGTCCGGCCATCGGTACCAATGTTGATTTGTAGTAGTAATGTGTGTATCATGTGCACACTTTGACGCGGGGTGGAGCAGTTTGGTAGCTCGTCGGGCTCATAACCCGAAGGCCGTAGGTTCGAATCCTACCCCCGCAACCATTGTGTATTGATCTTTCTAAAGGGGTCTATCTACACAAGAAATTCCAACTTGCTTGGTGTGAAAATACTAAGTAAGGCAATGAGTTAGGAGTTTTCTAATTCATTTTGAGAACCCCTTTATGGGGTTTTTTGTTATCTGGATATAATAAAATGGGCCTTGAGCCCGTTTTTTGTTTCTGAACTTTGGCATTTGTTAAATCGGAGAAAGTGATTGTCTAGCAAAGATACCATATTAGAGGGCTATATTCGCCCTGTAGTAGAAGGGCTTGGCTACCGTTTTTGGGGATTGGAATATATCTCTCAAGGTAAAGATTCGGTATTAAGAGTATTTATAGAGAGCGACTCTGAAAGTGGCACTGACATCGAGGACTGTGCCAAAGTGAGTCGTCAGGTGAGTTCAATTTTGGATGTTGAAGACCCGATTACAGGTGAATATAACCTTGAGGTTTCTTCGCCAGGTCTTGACCGTCCATTATTTGAGTTGGCTCATTTTGAAGAATACATCGGAGCGATTGTGTCGCTGCGTTTGCGTGTTCCATTTGATGGAAGACGTAAGTTCAAAGGTCAGTTGACAGCCGTTGAAGGGGAAGACGTTGTGTTACGTGTAGATCAAGAAGAGTACTTGTTACCAATTGATCTAATTGATAAAGCCAACGTTGTTCCAGTATTTTAATTTACCCTTTAAAGAGAGGCTAAAAGGATGAGCAAAGATATTCTTTTGGTAGTGGAAGCAGTTTCCAACGAAAAAGACGTACCAAAACAAGTTATTTTTGAAGCAGTTGAAATCGCCCTTGCAAGTGCCGCTAAGCGTCGCTTTGAAGAGGAAGCGAAGATTCGCGTTTCAATAGACCAGCGTACAGGTGAGCACACTACCTTTCGCCAATGGGATATTGTTGCCGATGAAGATTATGCTCAACCTGCCCATGAACTTACCATTGATGACTCAGTAGAACAGAATCTAGGTTTAGATATTGGAGAAATCTTCGAAGAAGAAGTTGAATCCGAAATATTTGGCCGTATTGCTGCACAAACAGCAAAACAAGTAATTGTTCAAAAGGTTCGTGAAGCTGAACGCGCTAAAGTGGTTGCCCGCTATAGTGAGAAAGTAGGTAAACCTGTTCACGGTCAAGTTAAAAAAGTAACGCGTGATAGTTTAATTGTAGATTTGGGTGAAAATGCGGAAGCAGTATTACCTAAAGATCAATTAATCGCCCGTGAAACGTTTAGAATGAATGATCGCATTCGTGCGTTATTGCTTGAGATTCGCGACGACAGTCGTGGTGCTCAGTTAATTCTTTCACGTAATGATCCCGCATTCATGGTTGAGTTATTCCGCCTTGAAGTGCCAGAAATTGCTGAAGAAATGATTGAAATTCGTGGTGCCGCTCGTGATCCAGGTTTACGAGCTAAAATCGCTGTAAAAACAAATGACCGTCGTATTGATCCGATTGGTGCATGTGTTGGTATGCGTGGTGCACGAGTTCAGGCAGTTTCCAATGAACTTAATGGTGAGCGTGTTGATATCGTGCTTTGGGATGATAACCCAGCACAGTTAGTTATCAATGCAATGTCTCCTGCTGAAGTGGATTCCATCGTAATTGATGAAGATACTCATTCTATGCAGGTTGCTGTGAGTGCTGACAATCTAGCGCAAGCAATTGGCCGTAACGGTCAAAATGTACGCTTAGCTTCTAACCTGTCGGGTTGGCAGTTAAATGTAATGACTAGCGAAGATGCGGTTGCTAAACAGCAAGAAGAATCAGATAAGCTTATTAATTTGTTTGTGAATAACCTAGAAATTGATGACGACCTAGCAGGTCAGCTTGTTGATGAAGGTTTTGCCACATTGGAAGAGATTGCTTATGTGCCAATGGAAGAAATGTTAGACATTGATGGATTTGATGAAGATCTTGTCAGTGAGCTACGTTCAAGAGCTAAAGAAGCTCTATTAAACTTGGCACTTCAGGCTGAAGAACAGCTAGAAGAAGCAAAACCTGCTGAAGACCTGTTGGCAATGGAAGGTATGGATAATCACCTTGCGTTGGTATTGGCTTCTAAAGGTATCTGTACAATGGAAGAGTTAGCCGAACAATCTGTTGATGATTTAATTGAAGTTGAAGAAATCAATGAAGAGCGCGCAGCGACATTAATAATGACTGCTCGTGCACCTTGGTTCGCTGAATCTGAATAAATCTGAGTTGAAGAAAGGGGGAACTTAATGACAGTTCAAACCGTAAAAACACTATCCGAACTGGTAAATACACCAGTAGAGAAGCTGCTGACTCAGATGAAGGAAGCAGGGCTATCACAATCTAGTGAGAGTCAAGAAGTTTCAGATGCTGAAAAGCAAGTGTTGCTGAAACACCTTCAACGTGCGCATGGTGTTGATGGTTCTGATGATAAAGCATCACAGCGAATCACACTACAGCGCAAAAAAACGTCTACCCTGAAAAGTAGCGATAATAAAACCGTTAATGTGGAAGTGCGTAAAAAACGCACCTATGTTAAACGTAATGAAGCCGAAGATGATACCGCTAAGCAGCAAGAGCAATTAGCACAGAGTCAGGCGGAAGAACAAGCTAAGCTTGTTGCAGAAGAAAAAGCCAGACTTGCAGCTGAAGAGAGCGCACGCCAAGTAGCGGAAAGAAAATTAGCAGAAGAAAAAGCAGCGCTTCAAGTTGCTGAGCAAAGTGTTAAACAAGATGCTCAACCTGCTGATAAGAGCTCATCGGAAGGTAAAAATTCCAACGTAGGAGCGAAAGAGTCCTTGGAACCTGTAAAACAAGCTAAACCAGCACCGAAGAAAACTCATCATATGACTGCTGATAAAGAATCCTCAAAAGGTAAAAAAGCTGCGCCACAAAAGCAAGACGGTAAATCAAAAAATCGTTTTGGCGACAAAAAACGTGGTAATAAAAATAGCATGGGTGACGATGATTACGGTCGTCGTAACAAGCTTGGTAAAAAAGGCCGTAGATCAGCGCCACAAGAGCATGGCTTTCAGAAACCTACTGCACCGATTGTGCATGAAGTTGCTTTACCTGAAAGCATTAGCGTAGCTGAGCTAGCTGAGAAAATGACGGTTAAAGCGGCTGCCGTTATCAAGATCATGTTTAAGATGGGCGCTATGGCGACTATCAATGAAGTGATTGATCGTGATACAGCAACGCTTGTTGTTGAAGAGATGGGTCATACCGTTAAGTTCCTTGATGAGAACGCGGTAGAAAATGAATTCATTGAAGCGATTGATTACCAAGGTGATTCAATTAAACGAGCACCTGTTGTTACTGTAATGGGTCACGTTGACCATGGTAAAACATCTTTGCTTGATTACATTCGTACGACTCGCGTTGCGGCGGATGAGTCCGGTGGTATTACTCAGCATATTGGTGCTTATCATGTTGAGACTCCACATGGCATGGTCAGTTTCTTAGACACACCTGGACACGCTGCGTTTACCTCTATGCGTGCTCGTGGTGCTAAAGCCACTGATATCGTTATCTTGGTATGTGCTGCTGATGACGGTGTTATGCCTCAAACAATCGAAGCGATTCAGCATGCTCGTGCAGCTGAAGTGCCAATGGTTGTAGCTATCACTAAAATTGATAAAGACGGTGCTGATATTGACCGTGTTAAAAATGAACTTGTTGCTCAGGAAGTTGTGCCTGAGGAATGGGGTGGTGATGTTCAGTTCGTTGGTGTATCTGCTAAATCTGGTGAAGGTATTGAAGCACTTCTAGAGGCGCTATTGCTGCAATCAGAAGTTCTTGAATTAACGGCTGTACCAAGTGCACCAGGTAAAGGTGTGGTTGTAGAATCCCGTCTTGACCGTGGTCGTGGTTCGGTTGCTACCTTACTTGTACAAAATGGTACCTTGAAGAAAGGTGACATTGTATTGGCTGGTTTCCAAATGGGGCGTGTACGTGCCTTACTTGATGAAAATGGTCAACCGATTGAAAGTGCCGGTCCTTCAATTCCAGTAGAAATATTGGGTCTTGATGGAACGCCTGAAGCCGGTGAAGAGTTCTTGGTAGTGGCTGATGAGCGCAAAGCGCGTGAGGTTGCTAACTTCCGTCAAGGTAAATACCGTGAAGTGCGTTTTGCTCGTCAATACTCAGCGAAGCTTGAGAACTTGTTCTCTGAGATGGGTAAAGAAGAAGTACGTACACTAAATGTTGTATTGAAAGCGGATGTTCGTGGTTCTCTTGAGGCTTTGAATAAGTCTCTACTAGACCTGAATACCGATGAAGTGCAAGTAAACATCATTTCTAGCGGTGTGGGTGGTATCACTGAAACAGATTCAACTCTAGCTTTGGCGTCTGATGCTGTTATCTTCGGCTTCAATGTTCGTGCCGATGCATCTGCTAAGGCCTTTATTGAGCGTGAGTCTGTTGACCTTCGTTACTATAGTGTTATCTATAACATCATTGATGATGTTAAACAGGCGCTATCTGGCATGCTTTCTCCTGACTTACGTGAAGATATAAAGGGTACTGCTGAAGTACGTGAGATCTTCCGTTCACCTAAGTTTGGTCTTGTTGCTGGTTGCATGGTTATTGACGGCACGGTTTATCGTAATAAACAAATTCGTGTATTACGTGATGACGTCGTTATCTATGAAGGCGAGCTTGAATCATTACGCCGCTTTAAAGATGCAACTAACGAAGTAAGTAAAGGTATGGAATGTGGTATTGGTGTGAAGAATTACACTGATGTTAAAGTTGGCGATAAGATCGAAGTCTTTGAGACTGTCGAAGTCGCACGTACTTTGTAAGAGGCTATAATGGCAAGCGAATTTAGTCGTACTAGTCGAATTGGAGACCAGCTTCAAAAAGAGCTGGCTTCCATTATACAGTTTGAAGTGAAGGATCCCCGTTTGGGGATCGTCACTATTAATGAAGTTAGAGTGGCTAAAGATCTTGGCTACGCTGATGTTTATTACACTGTGTTAGGTATGGATGAGAAGCCAGAGAAATTGGCTGAAAATCAAACCGCTTTAGATAGTGCAAGTGGCTTTTTGCGCCGTCGTGCATCACAAGAAATTAAATTGCGTGTGATGCCGCTACTACGTTTTCATTATGATGATAGCGTTGTAAATGGTGCAAGAATGTCAGCTTTGATTGATGATGCAATTCAAGCTGATGCTAAGCACAATCCAGAAGATGACAGTGAATAAAATGCTTTAGGTTAAACGTAAAATGACAAAGCGCAAATGGCGTCCAGTTCATGGAGTTGTATTACTGAATAAACCTTTAGGTTTAAGTTCTAATCAGGCTTTACAAAAAGTTCGTCGACTTTTTCAGGCTGAGAAAGCAGGGCATACCGGTGCTTTGGACCCTTTGGCAACAGGTATGTTGCCATTGTGTTTTGGTGAGGCTACCAAGTTTTCTCAGTTTTTGTTGGATGCGAACAAGCGTTATATTACTAAAGTATTGCTAGGTGTTAGAACAACAACTGGTGATGCGGAAGGTGATGTGTTAACTCAGGTAGCAGTGCCTGAAATAACAGATGATGCATTGGAGTCTTTATTAGATCGTTTTCGTGGTGAGATAGAGCAAATTCCTCCCATGTATTCGGCGTTGAAGCATGAAGGTAAACCGCTTTATGAGTATGCTCGACAAGGTATTGTTATTGAGCGTAAACGTAGGGCAGTGACAATTTCTAATCTGACGGTTCTAGAAAGGACAGAAACAAGTTTAACGCTTGATATTTCCTGTTCAAAAGGAACCTATATTCGCACTATTGGTGAGGATATCGGAGAGGCTTTGGGGTGTGGTGCACATTTAATTGCATTGCATCGTGTCTCGTCGGCAGGTTATGAACCGAAAGATATGATAACGCTAGAAGAGTTTGAAGCGATTGCTGAAGGTGGTTATCCTGCTTTGGATAAGCACTTATTGCCAATGGACTCTGCCGTTATGCATCTTAATAAGGTAGAATTGTCCGCGACTGATGCAAGAGACATACTTTTTGGTCGTGCATTGGTTAATTGTACTGAGTTTGAAGAGGGTAGTTTGGTGCGTTTATTTGCGCAATCAGACCAGCAGTTCTTCGGCTTAGGGCAAATTAGAGGTGAATTAATTAAACCTCAAAGATTAATTAATACAAGTGAGTTGGTGCAGGATTAACCTGTCTGCTCACTGTATCTGGGGTGCCTGAAAATATGCTCGGCCACCCTATATTTTTAATAGCATATTATTTCGGAGATAAGATAATGGCATTAACTGCAGCATCAAAAGCAGAGTTGGTAAAAGAGTTTCAAGTTGCTGAAGGCGACACTGGTTCACCTGAAGTGCAAGTTGCTTTGTTGACTAAGAACATCGAAGGTCTACAAGGTCACTTTAAAGCTCATATCCATGACCATCATTCTCGTCGCGGTCTAATTCGCATGGTAAACCAACGTCGTAAGTTGTTGGATTATCTTAAGCGTAAAGACGCAGCACGTTACACTGGCTTGATCAAAAAGCTAGGTCTACGTCGCTAAGACTGAAGAAAGGCCATAGTTTACTATGGCCTTTTTTTTAGCCTAAATTATATATTTTCTCCCCAAGGAACAGCCTGTACTTCAAATTATTTTTTGCGAAAATTAAATTTTAACCTAGATTTGATTGAGAAATAATCTGAGTACTGGCTCTAAAAGAATATCTTTGGGTGAATTCAGTTTTTAAATTTTATAAGGAATACTTGTGAGTATTACGACTAAATCATTTCAGTTCGGTAAAGATACCGTAACGCTAGAAACTGGCCGTGTTGCACGTCAAGCAACAGGTTCTGTTCTTTGTACTATTGGTGATGTTCAAGTTCTTGCCACTGTTGTTGGTGCTAAAACTGAAAAACCTGGTCAAGGTTTTTTCCCACTGTCTGTACATTATCAAGAGCGTGCTTATGCTGTTGGTAAAATTCCTGGTGGCTTCCTTAAACGTGAAGGGCGTCCATCTGAGAAAGAAACGCTAACTTGTCGTTTAATTGACCGTCCAATTCGTCCATTGTTCCCTAAAGGTTACATGAACGAAGTTCAGGTTGTTATTACTGTAATGTCGACTAACACAGATACAGATGCTGATATTGCTGGTTTGTTGGCAACGTCTGCAGCCTTGTCTATCTCTGGTATTCCATTCAATGGTCCTATCGGTGCAGCTCGTGTTGGTTTTAATGACGACGACGGTTATGTACTAAACCCATCTTACTCTGAACTAGATGGTTCTTTGTTGGACATGGTTGTAGCTGGTACTAAAGATGCCGTATTAATGGTTGAATCTGAAGCACAAGAGCTGACTGAAGATGAGATGCTTGGTGCTGTACTTTACGCTCATAAAGAGATGCAAGTAGCGGTTACAGCAATCACTGAATTTGCAGCTGAAGCTGGCAAGCCTCGTTGGGAATGGTCAGCTGAGCCTGAAAATGAAGCGCTTAAAACGGCTATCACTGAAGGTTTTGCAGAACAAGTTGAAACGGCTTACGGTATTAGTGAAAAGCTAGACCGTTATAGCGCGCTTGGCGAAGTTCGTGCTGCTGCTGTTGCTGCATTGGTTTCTGAAGAGACTGATGTTGCTGAAGCAGATGTGACTAAAGCATTTGCTAAACTTGAGAAAAACACAGTTCGTCGCCGCGTAATTGAAAGCAAGCCTCGAATTGATGGTCGTGATAACAAAACTGTTCGCCCTATCGCTGTTGAAGTTGGTATGTTGAGCAAAACTCACGGTTCGTCTTTGTTTACACGTGGTGAAACACAATCAATTGTAACTTGTACGCTAGGTACAAGCCGTGATGCTCAAATGAGTGATGGTTTAGCGGGCGAAAACAAAGATAGCTTTATGCTTCATTACAACTTCCCTCCATACTCTGTTGGTGAATGTGGTCGCATGGGTGGTGTTGGTCGTCGTGAAATCGGTCACGGTCGTCTAGCTCGTCGTGGTGTTCAAGCGGTATTACCTTCAGAAGAAGAATTCCCTTACACAATTCGTATCGTATCTGAGATCACTGAATCAAATGGTTCAAGCTCAATGGCATCGGTTTGTGGTGCTAGTCTATCTATGATGGATGCGGGTGTACCTCTTAAAGCGCCAGTTGCGGGTATCGCAATGGGCTTGATTAAAGAAGATGATGGTTTTGCTGTCCTTACTGATATCCTAGGTGATGAAGATCATCTTGGTGACATGGACTTTAAAGTTGCAGGTACTTCAGAAGGTATTACTGCGCTTCAAATGGACATCAAAATTGAAGGCATTAACGAAGAAATCATGGGTCTTGCTCTAAGCCAAGCGCTTGAAGCTCGTACTCATATCCTACGTGAAATGGCTAAAGTAATTGGTTATGCTCGTCCAGAAGTATCTCCAAATGCACCGTCTATGGCGTCAATCAAAATTGATCCAGAAAAAATTCGTGATGTTATCGGTAAAGGTGGCGCGACAATTCGTTCTATCACTGAACTTACGGGCGCTTCTATCGATCTTGATGATGATGGTACAGTACGTATTTATGCGGCTGATAAAGCGTCTTCTGATGCTGCTTTGGTTCGTATCCACGAAATCACTGCTGAAGCTGAAGTAGATAAAATCTACAAAGGTACTGTTGCTCGCCTAGCTGAGTTTGGTGCGTTTGTTACTATTCTGCCTGGTAAAGATGGTCTAGTTCATATCTCTCAAATTGCTGAAGAGCGTATCCGTGCTGTATCTGATTTCCTAGAAGAAGGCCAACAAGTATTGGTTAAAGTTCTAGATGTCGATGCACGTGGTCGTATCAAGCTTTCTATGAAAGATGTATCAGAAGAAGAGAAAGCGGCTTTTACTGAATAAGTAAGCCTCAGCTTTTTGTGTTACAAAAAAGGGAGAACGTTTTGCGTTCTCCCTTTTTTTATCCTTGCCTGCTAGCGGTATAACTTTTAATATTCGCTAACACTAATCTAGAAATTGAGTAACAAATTTAAATAAGGTCAGTATTGGCGCTTATTAATAGGGAGATCTTATGAAATATCGTTTACTTGGAACCTTGATGGCTTCAGCTTTACTAGTAGCATGTGGTTCAACACCTGAAAAAGCAGCTCCTGTTGCTGTGGCTGCCCCTGTCGCCTCTTGTTTGTTTGCTGATGGCTCTGGCGCAGCGGCACCTGATTGGGTGTGTGGTGCTCCTATGGTAGGTTATGAGTTAACTGCGGTGGGTTATAGTGATAAGTCTGGTGCAGGTCCAAACTTCATGAAGCAAATGGCAGCAACGGCATCGCGTGTTGAACTGGCTCAAGTGTTGAGTCTTGATATTCAAAATATGATCAAGCAATATGCCGAAACGACAGGTGCGGGTGATGCTGAGACGGTTGATCGTGTTAATACTTCGGTATCAAAGCAGATTACTGATCAGACCTTGGTAGGTTCGAAGATTATTCGCCAAATGCCAACACCTTCAGGTGGTATCGTGGTATTAGTTGCACTGGACCCAGCCGGTGTTGAGCAAATAGCTAAAGACTTATTAAAAACATCAATGAATAATGATCAGGCTTTGTATCAGCAGTTTAAAGCGGGTAAAAGCTTTGATGAGTTAGCTGATGAGATTGCTAAGTCACGTAATTAATTACGATGTTATGTCTTTAAGAAGCGAGCCTAATGGCTCGCTTTTTTTATGTCTGTTTACCTGTGTCGTGAATTTGAATTAACAAGCTAGTTCAATTAGACGCTATGCTAAATATATCTATGTTGAATGTTAGTGATGAGATCTTGTTGGATGATTAGGCTTATTATTACGCTTGCTGTTTGTGTTTTATTATCCGCTTGTTTGCCGCAGAGGGATGTATCTGATTTATTGGATGATTATGTAAGTGACCTTAATCGCTATCAAGAGATTTCTATCCTAGTGCCTAAGAAGCGCTTCCCTGAGTTTTCTTTGCCACCTTATAGGATGAAGCAGCAGCTATTAACGCAATTTGATTTGGGCTTGATTGATTTTCTTTCTTTGCAGCAATGTGAGCTTGGCTTTCTGGTGGCGAATAAAAATAGTATTTTAGGGCGGGTGATGCCAAATAGTCAGCGCTTCCTCTATGAGGTTCACGTTATTAAGGCGTTGAATGAATGTGATATGGGATCCGCTAGTTTGCAGAAGAAATTAAAGCAGGTCGCAATGGATAAACGAGTAGAGTTAAGTAAGGCCTATGCGAATGCTTTATTTAATTCAGATGAAACAGATGTTTTTTTTAGTTTGTCGAATGGTTATCTACCTCTATCAAAGAATGCATCTGGGTTTCATGACTTGCGCTTATCGTTAGCGGCACTGGCCCAATTAGGTTTAATGATTGATGCTGATGTGAGTGTAGATGATATTCTTGCTTCAGGCCTACTTGATGACTTTGAGCGACACTTTAAAATTATTAATAATAGTGAGTATGCGGGTCGTTTGTTAATGAGTTTGGTTTTACTAACGGATTATTTGACTAGTATAACGAAAGCTTTATCAGTCTTGGAGGCTGACCCTGTTTTTTGTCGTGGTCCTATGATATTTCTTCAACAAAAATTCAAATCTCACTATGTTGAAAAAATTCAGCCCTATTTAGCGAGGTTGAACCTGCCCGCCTATGACGTTTTGTCGCATTTAAATCGTATTCAGCAAAGTGCGGCGCCACCAAGTAATGAATTGATGGCTTTTTTAGCGCAATTTTCTATGGCAGATGGCGGCGCTATTTGGCGACCATATCAAAAAAGTGTACAAAAGCATGCTTATGAATGGAATCGTTTATTAAGGGCATGTCACCTATTTTGAGAGGTTAAGCGCTCGCTATCAGGTTATTGACACTTGTTAGTGCATCGTAAGGTGCAGAATTAGCTTCAATTAAAGGTTCTGACCCCAAGGCTTTTAATAATGCAATGTTAGCTTCTGGGTTAGTATGAATGGTCTGTTTAAAGCTGATAGGACGGTTTACTGCATGATAGCTGTGTTGGTTTAGGCTATCTTCATCATTTAAAATTGAAGGGCCAGGTTGCGTAAATAAACTCATTAAAAGAGCAAATTGCGCGCTATTAGACACTGAGCTTCCTGCCCGTGAATGCTGCGTAATCTGAGTTTCAACAATGTTTATTATATTCATTTAGTATCCCGTTTTAGTCTCTCCCTATCTATCGAACAAAAGCTGGGAAGCTTTAACATTAAATTTTAAATATGCCGTTCTTTTTTAAAATATTTGCTTTAAAGACAAGTATTTGAAGAAAGTAAGTTTATTAATTTAAGGCTGGATATATACTAGGGATCTAGGTCACTTCTTTTTTATTTTGTCAAATGGCAAGTAATGCCGGATTAGCTGCATTATCTCGCTGTTTAATGAATCGTTGATAGTCACACTTTTATACTGTCACTCATGGCGTAGCTTATAGCTGGAAGCATATATGCAGGATATTAACCAACTGATAGAAAATGTAAGGGAAAACGAACTGATCGCTCGGAAGTTCTTTGAAATAGAGCGTTGCATTCTATCGATTGGGCGCTGTGATCAGTTTGTATCAACACTGACCAAAGAAGTTCAAAAGCAATTTAATGTGCCTTATGTTTGGGTCAATTTGATTAACGAGGCGCCCCTTTCTCATTTGATGGAAAGCTTGGAGCGTACGCCAAATTTGCGTGATCGTGTTATGTTTTCCCGTCGTTCTCATATGGTTGATGTGATTAAATCATCAGCCAAAACAATTTTGGTTAATGAGAGTATCGTTAAGTGTCAGGCTATCATTCCGAGTATCTATAGGGGGGTTGTTCAGTCGCTTGCTATTTCACCCTTAACAATAGATGGCGCTTTGGTCGGCTTGTTTTGTCAGGCTGACCCAACCAAAGAGCGTTATGACCCCAAATTAAAAGATACCTTTTTGCTCGACCAGCTGGCGATAAAAATATCTATCTGCCTGAGTAATGTGACAGCACGAGAGAAGCTTGAGTACTTGGCGACACGAGATTCTCTCACTGGGCTATTGAATCGTCGTCAACTTGAATTGATGTTAGATAGGGAATTTCAGCGAGCGAGACAGGAGCAAAGAGATTTGACTGTTGCCTTTCTCGATTGTGATGCATTTAAGTCAATTAATGATACCTTGGGTCATAATTGCGGCGATGAGGTGCTTGAGTATATTGCCAAAAGATTGCTTAAGCATGTTCACAAGCAGGGGCTTGCCTTTCGTTTTGCCGGAGATGAGTTTGTCTTCGTTTTACCAGGAAAGTCATTAGATCATGGTTTGCAAATAGCAGAATCTTTACATGAGTATCTACAATCTAATCCTCTGCACTATAAGTCTAACTTGGTGCCAATCACCATTAGTTATGGTGGGGCGAGTGTGGTATCGGATAGAGTTAATAACTACAAACAGCTGCTAAAATTGGCTGATTAGCGTTTATATGATTATAAAAATAATCGAAAGCGTTCAGTGCCAACAAAAGTCTTTAAATTCTTAAACCGCTTAAAATAAATGTAATTTTATTACATTATTCTTGTTACAAATTCATTTTTTGTATGTTTTTTAGTGAAATTATGTAGTAAAATTTCATAAAATTTAGATCGAGTCTTGTTATGTCTTATGCACTTATAGCTGATTTGGGTGGTACAAATGCACGATTTGCATTAGCTCCCATTGGCGATACCTTGGTTCAAGAAATTAGAGTGTTACCTTGTAAGGAGTATGACACTCTCTTTTTAGCACTGGATAAATACCTGTCACAAACAAGTGTCTCAATCGAATCTATTTCCGCTGTTGTGCTGGCAATAGCAGGTCCTGTAAATCAAACCCTCATTCGTTTTTCTAATAACCCTTGGCAATTTACAAGGGAAGATTTGGCACATTATTTCGGTGCGGATAAGAAACTTGCTTTATTAAATGACTTTGACGCAATTGGCCATTCACTGGATGTTCTTAAACAGGATGATCTGGTTGCTGTGGGTGATGGGCAAGTGGATGCCAGTCAGCCTGCTTGGGTTGTCGGTGCTGGCACAGGTTTGGGTGTTGCGTGTGTGATACCTCAGGCTGAAATAAGCTACGTACTGCCTGGAGAGGGAGGTCATGTAGACTTAACAAGCTGTACTGAACAGGAAGACTATATCTTGGGTTATTTGCGTGAGCGACATCACAGAGTGTCTGCTGAGCGTGTCTTGTCCGGTATGGGGATGGAAAATATTTATGCCGCTTTGGCCCATAAAGAAGGGCGTTTAGATAGATTAACTGCACCAGAAATAGGCGAAGCGTTTAGCGCTAAAGAGCCTTTGGCAATGGCTTGCATGGAACAGTTTTTTGTTTATTTAGGCCGCATAATTGGTGACCTAATTTTAAGTGTTGAATCTCGAGGTGGTGTTTATATTGCCGGTGGAATAGTGCCAAGATACCTAACCGCATTTATCGAGAGTGGATTTCGTCAAGCATTAGAAGAAAAGGGGCGTATGCGCCACCTTGTTAGTGCGATACCGACGTTTGTCGTAATGGCTGAGCATCCTGGTTTAATTGGTTGTGCAAAATACGCGTCATATCTAGTAAAAGCGTCAAATAATGGAGACAGTAATGAGTAAATCCCGTTTAAAAGATTGTGATGTAGTGATTTTTGGAGGAGGCGGCGACCTTGCCATGCGAAAATTATTACCCGCACTCTATCACCTAGATATGGATGGTCTACTGACACCAGCAACACGCGTCATTGGCGCGTCACGTCGAGATATGACTGCGCAAGAGTATCAAGTTAAGGTCAGGGAAGCTTTAGATGAGTTTGTGCCGTCAAGTATTGACGATACTGAAACTTGGCCAAGATTTAAAGAACGTTTGAGTTATGTTTCTGTCAATGCGCAAGAGTCATCGGAGTTTTCACGCTTTAATGATCATGGTGTGGGTGAAAATAATAAGGATGTGGTGTTTTATTTAGCCACCTCTCCGGATTTCTTTGGCCCAATTTGTTCTTCTTTAGCCAATGTCGGTTTAAGTGAAGAGCGCATGCGTGTTGTATTGGAAAAGCCATTAGGCAGAGACCTTGTTTCTTCAAGGGCGATTAATACCGAAGTAAAGTTGAACTTTAATGAAAGTCAGGTTTTCCGTATTGATCACTATCTAGGTAAAGAAACAGTACAGAATTTATTGGCCATTCGTTTTGGTAATACCTTGTTTGAGCCACTTTGGAACAGTGCGCATATTGATAATGTGCAAATTACGGTTTCTGAAACTGTGGGTGTTGAAGGTCGTTGGGGCTATTACGATAAGGCGGGTGCTTTGCGTGATATGGTTCAAAATCACCTGGTTCAGCTTTTATGTTTAGTTGCAATGGAGCCGCCTGGAAGAATGGATGCGGGCTCAGTACGAGATGAAAAAATCAAAGTACTCAAAGCGTTGCGACCGATTACGGGTGCTAATGCCTATACTAAAACAGTTCGTGGGCAATATGCGAAAGGTGTTGTGAACGGTAATTCAGTGCAGGGTTACTTTGATGAAGAGGGTAGTAGCCCTAATTCACGCACTGAGACCTTTGTTTCTCTGAGAGCGGATATTGATAACTGGCGCTGGGCTGGAGTGCCTTTTTACCTGCGTACTGGTAAGCGTTTAGGCGAGCGTTATTCTGAAATCGTTATTCAATATAAAGCGGTTCCTCATAGTATTTTTAGTGATGAAAGCAATCGTCAAATGCAGCGTAATCAGCTGATTATTCGTCTTCAGCCAGAAGAAAAAATATCACTCACTGTTATGAATAAAGTGCCAGGAGCAAGTGAGGGAATGAATCTGCAGCCAGTGGATTTGAACTTGAGCTTGACAGAGGCTTTTCATAATAAACGAAGCCCTGAAGCTTACGAGCGCCTGTTGCTGGATGTTATGCGTAATGATGCAACCTTGTTCATGCGTTACGATGAGGTTGAAGCGGCTTGGAAGTGGGTTGACGGTATCATGGAGGCTTGGAGTCAAACTAGCGAGCGTCCAAAAGAGTATGCGTCAGGTTCATGGGGGCCAGCAGCGTCTATGGCGTTACCTATTCGAGATGGTCGTAATTGGCATGATTATTAGTTGATATAGCGAATAGAAACTTTGATTTACTCATAATTTTTTTGAAGGATAGAATAATGGCTAGCCAGTTAACACCCAGAGATGTAATGACTTCGACCCCTGTAGTACCTGTTATTGTGGTTGATAATGTTGAGCAAGCAATTAACTTGGGTAAAGCGTTAGTGGCAGGCGGCGTGCCTGTGTTAGAGGTAACTTTACGAACAGAAGCTGCATTAGCTGCGATTTCTGCGTTAAGAGAGCAGGTGCCTGAAGCAATAGTGGGTGCTGGTACTGTCTGTACGCGTGCGCAATATGTGCAAGCGGTAGAGGCCGGCTCTCAATTTATTATTAGTCCTGGAATGACGCCAGACCTACTGGCTGTTGGTAAGGAATATGACGTCCCTTATCTGCCTGCTGTCGCGACAATCTCTGATATTCTTTTGGGGATTGAATATGGTTATGACCACTTTAAGTTTTTCCCTGCTGAAATCAATGGTGGTGTTAAAGCGCTAAAAGCATTCTCGGGTCCCTTGGCTGATATTAGCTTTTGTCCTACCGGTGGTGTGAGTCCTGCAAACTATAAAGAGTACTTAGCTTTGCCGAACGTATTGTGTGTAGGTGGCTCTTGGATAGTGCCGAAAGATTTGATTGAGGCGGGCAAGTGGGACGAAATTACAGCGCTTGCTAAACAGCTTTAAGAGTAAGTTTTTAAAGATAAAAAAGGGGAGGTACTTGGTACTTCCCCTTTTTTTGTGAGTGAATATTGTTATAAATTCTCTTCAGCAAATTCCGCTAATCGACTTCTTTCAATGCCGTTTACGTGCATAACACTGGCGTAATTAAAGTGCTTACATTTTTCAACCAAGTAGGTGAGTCCTGACGTGAGTGGGGTGATATATTTATTATCAATTTGAGCTAGATTACCTAATACGATAATGCGGGAATTACAGCCGACTCTGGTGACGATGGACTTTAGTTGGAACTGAGTGAGTCCTTGGGCTTCATCGACTATGATCAAGGCATTATTGAAGGATCTGCCTCGCATAAAGTTAAGGGATTTAAATTGAATGTTAGCTTTTTGTTTGACGTAGTCAATACTGCTAATTGAATGTTCATCCGCCCCGTGAAGTATCTCTAAATTATCATCAAACGCAGCCAACCAAGGTGCCATTTTTTCTTCTTCAGTGCCGGGTAAAAAGCCGATATCTTCAGCCATAGGAGGGGTTGAGCGGGCCACAATGATTTTATTGAAGCGCTTCTCTTCCATGCTTACTTGTAATGCATAAGCGAGAGCGAGTAAGGTTTTGCCTGACCCTGCTGGGCCTGTCATTATCATTAGGTCTGAGTTCTCATGGCGAAGTAGGTAAAAAGCCATGGCTTGTTCTAAGTTTCGTGGATTGATGCCCCAGAAGCTTTGGTGCATCAGAGATGCTCTATTTAAATCCAGTAAGTAAATGTGCTCATCATCCAGGTTACAAACGAAACCTACAAATTCTGAATCGTCAGTGATAAACATATTGGTAAAAACTTGATCTATTGCATCCCTAGGTAGTAAGTGGACTGTGTGTCTGCCATGACTTTCTGTTTTCACCTTTTTGATTGTGTCCCAGAATTGTCCTTCATAATGGACGTAGCCTTTACTTAGTAGATCGACATCATCTAGTACTCTGTCCTTTTTGTAATCTTCAACTTTTTCTAAGCCTGAGCCTTTTGCCTTGATACGCATATTAATGTCTTTTGTGACTAGGCAGACTCTGTCTCTTGGGTTAGTTGCTTGAAGGCTAAGGGCAACATTGATGATGCGATTGTCGTTGGCGTGATCGTGGTTGCCATTTAGGAATGGGATCTTGTCGTTTTGTTTGATTTGTTGGTCTGGGAAGATGGCTAGGCAGCCAGAAAATCTTGCGTTATCGTCTGATGTTGTTTGTATGGCTACGCCTGCTTGGAGTTCTTTTGGTGAGGCATTACCGACAATTTTATCTATGGTGTTAATGGCTAGTCTGGCCTCTCGGCTGACATCCTTATCTCGCCTGTCTTTGATGATGTCCAGCTCTTCTAGGACTGTCATAGGTATCACGACCTTGTGTTCGGCAAAGGCGTAAATGGCAAGTGGATCATGGAGTAGAACGTTAGTGTCTAGGACAAATACTTTTTCCATATGCATGACTCCTGTCGGATCATTGTTTAATTTTATGTCAAAGTGTTAGTGCATTCCTTTGGGTGTGTGGGTATCAACAATCGATAAGATATTTGAGGGGGTAATCTGAAGAGGTGTGACGTTTTTTCTGAGAGCCTTTGGTGACTGTTGCAGTATTTAATTAGGCAATACAGAAAGCCAATAGTCATATGTTCATCAAGATTACTTTACCAAACACTAATCAAGATTCATTATATTTTAAGTTTAAGACATAATTGTGACAATTGCCTAAGTTTAGTCTGTAAAAAAACAGATATAAAAAAAACCGCAGACAAGCTGCGGTTTTTTAAAAAGCATTAAAACTTATTCATCTAAGAAGCTGCGCAAGTGCTCGGAGCGGCTTGGGTGGCGAAGTTTTCTAAGTGCTTTAGCTTCAATTTGACGAATACGCTCGCGTGTCACGTCAAACTGTTTGCCCACTTCTTCAAGTGTGTGATCTGTATTCATATCAATACCAAAACGCATACGTAAAACCTTAGCTTCACGTGCGGTTAGGCCGGATAGAACACTGGTCGTTGCTTCGCGAAGACCTTCAATCGTTGCTGTATCGATAGGGGACTCGGCGCCGTCATCTTCAATGAAATCACCTAGATGAGAGTCTTCGTCATCACCAATAGGGGTTTCCATGGAGATAGGTTCTTTAGCAATTTTTAGAACTTTACGAATCTTGTCTTCAGGCATGTCCATACGAACGGCAAGTTCTTCTGGTGTAGCTTCGCGACCCATTTCTTGTAACATTTGGCGAGAGATACGATTCAGTTTATTGATGGTTTCAATCATATGAACTGGAATACGAATTGTTCTTGCCTGATCTGCAATAGAACGGGTAATCGCCTGTCTGATCCACCAAGTGGCATAAGTAGAGAACTTATAACCGCGACGGTATTCAAACTTATCGACTGCTTTCATAAGGCCGATGTTGCCTTCTTGGATAAGATCCAGGAATTGTAGGCCACGGTTAGTGTATTTTTTAGCAATAGAGATAACCAAACGTAGGTTGGCTTCAACCATTTCTTTCTTGGCGCGACGAGCGCGTGTCTCACCAATAGAGATGCGACGGTTAATCTCTTTAAGCTGAACGATTGTTAGGCCACTATCTTTAGATACGTTACGTAGTTTGCGCTGACTACGCATAAACTCTGCTTCGTTCTCTTGAAGTGCAGCTGAATAACTTGCGCCTGATGCAACTTGTTCCGGGAACCATTGAGTATTGGTTTCATTATTCGGAAAACGCTTTAAGAACTCAGTACGAGGCATGCCTGCTTTACGGACACACACTTGCATAATAATACGTTCTTGCTCGCGAACCTTGTTCATACGGCTACGGACGCGATCAACAAGTACATCAAAGATCTTAGGTACAAGCTTAATGGGTGCGAAGCTTATGCTTAGTTCTTCTTGTTTCTCTTTAACAATAGAGTCTTGACGGGTGTGGTTTTCAAGTAGTGCAAGAAGCTCGGTATGGTGACGTTTGATCTCACCAAAACGACGGGCAGTTTCTTCAGGATCGGGGCCGTTATCGGTCTCTTCCTCTTCCTCTTCATCACCGTTTTCTTCGCTTTCTTCGGTCGATTTGTCGAGTTCTTCTTCAGTTACTTCTTCGACTAAAGGAACCGCTTCTTCGAAAACAGGTTCTTCACCATCACCATCAATAAAACCACTGAAGATGTCACTTAGGCGACCTTCTTCTTCTTTGTTTTTTTCGTAGGCATCAAGTAGTGCTTGTACTGCTCCTGGGTAATAGGAAACAGCAGCCATGACTTCACGTGTGCCTTCTTCTATGCGCTTAGCAATTGCGATTTCACCGGCGCGAGTCAAAAGCTCAACGGTTCCCATTTCGCGCATATACATGCGAACAGGATCGGTTGTGCGAGCGACATCTCCTTCAACGGCAGCTAGTGCAGCAGCGGCTTCTTCAGCGGCAGCTTCATCAGTAGAGTCACCTTCTTCCATAAGAAGGCTTTCTTTATCTGGAGCATATTCACCAACCACAATCCCCATGTCGTTAATCATTGCTATGATTTGTTCGACCTGTTCTGGATCTGAAAGGTCATCAGGGAGGTGGTCGTTAACTTGGGCAAAGGTCAAATAACCTTGCTCTTTACCTTTTGCGATCAGCTCTTTGAGGCGTGATTGTTGATTGTCTGACATTAGACGACCTATGTTAGAATGCGTTAGAAAGAATTAGCCGTAAATTTTAGCAAAATCAATGAGATTTATCCAGATTTATAGTGTGTTTACGTATGAAAAAGTTAAAACTGTGTTACTTTTTCTTACGCATTTGCTCTATAAGACTTCTTAATTCTTCACGGCTGTTATTATCCTTAATGGTTTCATTACCCTTACTTTTCAAGCGTGAAATTGCGTTATTTAAACCAAGGTTTTCTTCGGTGCTACTCACCATATCCATAACCTCTTGTTTTGCATCGGTTAATTTCGATTTTGTGTGAGCATCTTTATGGTTTAAAAGTTGATAAATTTTTCCAATTTGCTCTGGGTTATGCCATGAACCTAGCAGGTGGCCTAGGTTTTTGTCCGTATTTTTACAGAAATAGCGCCATACTTTACTAAATATTTGAATATCTAGGTCTGGTTGTCTTAGTAAAGGATCACTAACGTCAATCTCATTGGCAATATGAGGGTGCAGTAAAAGGCATAGGATAGCATGCTCAGTTTGGTTGAGTGCTGTCGCCATAGGGGGCGGTGCTTCGCTTTCTTTTTCCCAGCTATTTTTGCCAAATGGCTTTTTACCAAACTGTTTTTTAAAGGGTTTTTTGCTTGGTTGGCTGTAGTGTTCTGTTTGCTGTGGTGCGTATGAATAATTAGAATCATCTTGCTCGTAGGCGAGGTGATCGGGTAGGGGGATGTCATTATACTCAGCGTAGCTTGCTTCAGGGTATGGGGTTTCTTGTTCGGGTGTTTCAACTCTTTGATATTTTGGTTTTTGAGCTGAGAGTTTGCTGGTGTCTATGCCTGCTTGTTCTTCAAGTTGCTTTAGTAGGACGGATTTGTAGGTAATGTCTGGTAAGGTTTGGATCTGTGACATTACATTTTGCGCAAACTGAGCTTCGCCTTCTTCATCTGCTAGCGTGACTTGATTGCGTGCATGATCAAATAAAACATGAGATAGAGAGCTTGAATCTTCAAGTTTTTCGAGAAAGCTATCTTTGCCTATGTCTTGCACGAGTGAGTCTGGGTCTTCGCCTTCTGGTAGGAATAAAAAGCGCACTTGTTTACCGTCTTGCATGACGGGTAGGGTGGCTTCTAAGCCGCGAATGGCAGCGGCGCGTCCTGCTTTATCGCCGTCAAAACAGAGTGTTACCTTGCTGACAAGCTTAAATAATTTGCGAATATGGTTGCTGTTAACCGAGGTGCCAAGTGTTGCGACTGCGTTTGTTATGCCATATTGGGCTAATACAATAACATCCATATAGCCTTCGACTATGAGGATGTGATCTAGTTGTTGGGTGTTTTGCTTGGCTTCATATAGGCCATAAAGTTCTTGGCTTTTCTGAAAAACAGGGGTTTCGGGTGAGTTCAGATATTTGGGTTTTTCGTCTCCAAAAGCTCGGCCTCCAAATGCAATGACTCGGCCACGAGAGTCTCTAATTGGAAACATAATGCGATCGCGAAAGCGGTCGTAATAATGGCCTGCTTGATCTTTTTTCTCTATCAGCATGCCTGCAAGTAGGAGTTGTTCTTGCTGTTCGCTTCTTTTGCCAAGGCCTTGTAGTAAATTGTCCCATCCTGGTGGGGCAAAGCCTAGGCCAAAAACCTTGGCTATCTGGCCTGATAGTCCTCTGTCTTTAGATAGGTACTGAGTCGCTTTTGCTTTTTCTCCATGCTCAATGAGTTGTTTTTGGTAGAAAGTTGCACTTAACGTGAGCTGATTTAGAAGGTCTGCATTTTGTTCGTACCTATCTGGCGCTCCTTGCTCTCTAGGCACTTCCATGCCAGCATCTTTTGCCAACACTTCTATCGCTTCGATAAAATCTAAGTGGTCATTTTCCATGACAAAGGAGATGGCGTTGCCGCCAGCGCCACAACCAAAGCAGTAATAAAATTGTTTGCCTGGATTTACGCTAAAAGAAGGGCTTTTTTCATTGTGGAATGGGCAAAGGGCGCTGTAATTTTGACCGGTTTTTCTGAGAGTGAGACGAGAGGATATGATGTCAGTAATATCAACTCGTGCTAAGAGTTCATCGATAAACTGATCGGGTATACGTCCTGCCATAATTAATGTCCGGTCAAAGTTTAGTCTACCCCAAACGGGCTGTATCTTGCTTAAGTTTGGGGTGAATAAATAGTGTCTTTAGGGGTTATCCTAAAATAGATTTTACCAACTTGCTGACTTGTCCCATATCGCCACGGCCTTGAACTTGTGGTTTGACGATGGCCATTACGCTGCCCATTTCTTGCATGGAGCTGGCGCCTGTTTCTGCAACGGCTTGTTCGATGATTGTTCTAATTTCATCTTCGTTAAGTGGCTGAGGAAGGAAGTCTATTAATATCTCAATCTCTGCTAGCTCAATGTCGGCTAGATCTTGGCGTTCACCATCAATGAATTGTTTTACTGAATCTTTGCGCTGCTTTACCATTTTATCTAAAACAGCAAGAACTCTAGCGTCGTCAAGTTCGATACGCTCATCAACTTCAATTTTTTTGCATTCAGAAAGTATGGTGCGGATAAGGGTTACACGTGCCTTTTCTTTTGCTCGCATGGCGACTTTTAGTTTTGCAGAAATCTCTAGTTTTAGTGCTGACATTATTTGGCTCCAAAGGGTGTTTGAAAATAAGGTAAAAAAAAACGGCTAGAATAATCTAGCCGTTTTTTTAACTATAAACAAAACAATGTTTGTTTATAGGTCAACATTTGTGCTGGTAGGCTGTGCCTACAAGCTAAGGCGTAGGCCTAGTACAAACGTTGGAATTTTTTCTGCTCACGAGAAACTTTTTTCGCATGGCGCTTAACTGCAGCAGCAGCAGCACGTTTACGAAGAGTTGTTGGTTTTTCGTAGCATTCACGACGACGAACTTCAGCAAGAACACCTGCTTTTTCACAAGAGCGCTTGAAGCGACGTAGGGCGATGTCAAATGGTTCGTTATCTTTTACTTTTACAGCTGGCATGTATTTACCTATATTTAAATGTTTTAAATTTGTTCACAAAAAACGCCGAGATAATACTCTCATTTGTGCAAGCTTTCAAAAGAAGAATGCTTAATATTAAAAAGAGTATAAAACTCATTAAAAACGTTATGTGAAGACATAATGATTGGTCAATATCAATTAGATAGACCTAACTTCATCTCTTTTATCTACCCGCTAAGGTATAGCACTATCTTAAAGCGCTTATATATAATATTTGACCTAATAAAGAGTGCTTGGCTCATATGCCAAGGCGAAGAAAATCACCTGCCTTTTAATTTAATCTATTTAAAACGGGCATATTGTAGGCGCGTTATAGCTTTAAGTCTAGTTAAATCCTTTTGTCGACGGA
>Ga0105354_1000066_pt1 | contig 69606 bp, 65 predicted proteins | sample GOMGulsemesocosm_FD_83658 | JGI IMG/M metagenome (GOLD analysis project Ga0105354, IMG submission 83658) | Methane-oxidizing microbial communities from mesocosms in the Gulf of Mexico - GOM9B Gulf of Mexico | ecosystem: Environmental > Aquatic > Marine > Cold seeps | place: USA: Gulf of America...
GATGCTAAAAAAGGAGTAGCAATGTTCCAACAAGACAGCATAAACGTGCCAGTTTTAGGGATTATAGAAAACATGGCGTATTTCACACCAGAAGAATTACCAAACAACAAGTATTATATCTTCGGAAAAGAAGGCGCAAAAAACCTTGCAGAAGATTTAAACGTACCGCTTTTAGGAGAAATTCCATTAGTGCAAAGTATTCGTGAAGCAGGAGATTACGGTCGTCCAGCAGCCATGCAAGAAAATACACCTTTAGCAGCAGCATTCCAAAAAATTACTCAAAATGTAGTTCAGGAAGTGGTTAACAGAAACGAAAACTTACCAGAAACCGAAGCAATAAAAATTACCACAATGGCAGGTTGTTCTGCAGTAAAAAAATAAATTATGACAGCAGAAGAAACTAAAGAAAAAGTGGAGTTGGCTTTAGACGAGATTCGTCCGTTTTTACAGAGCGATGGCGGAGACATTGCATTAGTCTCAATAGAAGATACTATTGTAAAAGTGCAATTACAAGGCGCTTGCGTAGGTTGTAACGTTAACCAAATGACGCTTAAATCTGGTGTAGAAATGACCATCAAAAAACACGCACCACAAATTACCGAAGTTATTAATATAGCCTAAATTTTGGGCGTTACCTTATCAGGTCGCGCTATCCGCTATTAGTTTTGGCTCAAAGCTGTCGCTCGCCAAAAGCTAGCCGCTACTATCGCTAACGCAGGTAAAAAGCTAACAAAAGTCATAAATCAAAAGTAAAGTTTAAAGTAGCTTTGTCACAAATTAAAATTCATGATTAAAACAGATATACTAATAATAGGAGCAGGACCAACTGGTCTATTTACAGTGTTTGAAGCAGGATTATTAAAATTAAAATGCCATTTAATAGACGCATTACCGCAACCAGGCGGACAATGCTCAGAAATATATCCTAAAAAACCTATTTACGATATTCCAGCATATCCAGAAATTCTTGCAGGCGATTTAACCCACAAGTTAATGGAACAATGCAAACAGTTTGAGCCAGGATTCACACTTGGTGAACGTGCAGAGACTATAGAGAAACAAGAAGACGGAACATTTATTGTAACCACAAACAAAGGAACAAAACACCATGCGCCAGTAGTAGCAATTGCAGGAGGATTAGGAAGTTTTGAGCCACGTAAACCTCAAATTCATAACATTACAGATTTTGAAGATAAAGGTGTAGAATATATAATAAAAGACCCAGAATTCTACAGAGATAAAAAAGTAGTCATTGCTGGTGGAGGAGATTCTGCATTAGATTGGAGTATCTTTTTAAGCAATGTAGCGTCAAGTGTAACATTAATTCACAGAAGAAACGAATTTAGAGGACATTTAGACTCAGTAGAAAAGGTTCAAGAATTAAAAGACGCAGGAAAAATAAAATTAGTAACTCCAGCCGAAGTTACAGGTATCCTAGGAACAAATAATGTTACAGGTGTAGTTGTAAAACAAGCTGAACATATAGAAAAAGAATACGAAATAGAATGCGACCATTTTATTCCACTTTTTGGATTATCGCCTAAATTAGGTCCAATAGCAAATTGGGGACTTGAGATAGAGAAAAACGCAATAAAAGTAGATAACAGTCTAGATTACCAAACTAACATACCTGGAATTTATGCTATTGGAGACGTAAATACCTATCCAGGAAAGTTAAAATTAATACTTTGTGGCTTTCACGAGGCAACATTAATGTGTCAGTCTGCTTACCAAATTATTAATCCAGGAAAACGTTACGTTATGAAATATACAACCGTAGCTGGCGTAGATGGATTTGATGGAACACGTAAAGAATCTCCTAAAGCGGTAGTTAAAAAGATTGAGTAGTAACTTTGATACTATAATTAAAACAGAAAGCCAAACACTAATGTTTGGCTTTTTTAGTCCGTTTTATAATCAACTAAAGGTGTTGGACCTTCTAAAAGACTTCTTTCAATATGTAAAACGCCATCATTGTTAGTGTTTATATTCCATTTAATTAAAGAAATACAACCGTTTTCTATTTCCATTCCGGTTATACTTCTTGGGTGAACACAACTTCCATCGTTAAAAAAAGCAATATCTCCAGGTTCTGGAAAACGTGGTCTATGTGTATGACCAACAATTGTTAACAGATTATTATTATCTGTAATCCATTTTTTGGTGCGTTTTTCAACCTTTATTAACTCGGTGTAGTTTTTTGCAGGACTTGTTGGATCTGCAATTCCCATAACGTTTAAAGGTTTCCAAAGCACTCTAACCATAAATCGGCTCCATTTCCAAAAAATGTAATTCCACCAATCGGCTTGATGTCCGTGAGTTAAAAATAATTGCTGATTAGTCTCACAATGGTTTAGAATAACAGCTTCGTTATATTTTAAACCTGTAAAAAGTGGTTCATCTTTTCCGGTTTTAGCATCAAAATACGTGTGCAGGTTTTTCTTAACGTAATCATGGTCTTTATAAACCATGTCATGATTTCCCCAGATAAGATGTAATCGGTTGTTGTCATGAAATTCCTTCATTAATAGATACACATTTTTGTGTGCGTGTAATAAAGAACTAAAACTTATGTTTTCCCACAATTCGTCGCCATCACCTAGTTCTACGTAGGTAAATCCTTCTTTAAAATAGTGTTTTAAAGCGTGAAAATAAATATTTCTGTTATTGGCAAAATCATCAGCAAAACTATTGTCGCCTCTATGGCAATCACTAAACAAGATAAATTTACTAGAATTATCAAAAGATATAATTTTAGCTTCTTTATAAGCTTTGTCTAGTCTTTTCTTTGCTGAAAACATAAATGTGTTTAAGACGTAAATATATTAAACTAAGACGGATTGTTTGTTGATTTCAGATTCAATACAATTCCAAAGGTTTATTCTTACCTCAAGTGCTTTTTTAGAGCATTCTAAAACATCGTTCCATTTCTTTTCATTAGTTCCGCATAAATCACTAATCATTTGCATAGCCATAGGTCCATGCTCGTCTTCGTCTAATTCAATATGTCTTTTAAAATAGTAAATTAGTTTTTCATAATTCACATCAGGGAAATTCTTCTGTAATTCGTTTAAAATTTCAGTAAACATGTTTGGAATTAATTCTTCACGTCCAAAAGTAAAAGCAGCTGCTATTTCGTGCGCTTCGCCTTCTTCAATAGTATTAAATGTAAAACGTAAAAAATCTTTTAAAGCTTCTGGTAATTCAGAATTATTAATAGTTACAAATACATTTTTGTATGATGATAAATCGTTTAAAAATAATTCGATTTTATTTGGTGAAGCTTTACAATCTGCCATAGCTTCTAGATACATTTCATAATGACTAATATGGTTGCCATCTAAATTTAAATCGGTTTCTTCAGCTAAAACAATTTCATTAATTAAATATCTTGTGTTAGGATTTCCTAAAGGAATCCAAGGTGTAGTAGTGCACGTTAGTTTTTGCTGAAGCGCTTTTAATAAAGACATAAAATCCCAAACTGCAAACACATGGTGTTCTAAAAAGAGGTTTAAATCTTCTGTAGAGTTAATATTTTGATATAAATAATGGTTAATAAGTTGCTGTCTTAGATTTAATAATTCAGCTTTTACATTAGAAATAGTCATGGTGCAATTTTTCTAGCAAAAATAAAAAATGCTTCTCTATTTAGAGAAGCATTTTAATAGTTTATGATTTATTTCACTTTTGAAAATCTTTAAAAGTGAGATAATTAAATACGTCTTAGTTTTTATTGGAAAGCATTTAATCCAGTAACATCAAGACCTGTAATTAATAAGTGAATATCGTGAGTTCCTTCATAAGTAACAACACTTTCAAGATTCATCATATGTCTCATAATACTGTATTCTCCACTAATTCCCATTCCACCTAACATTTGTCTAGCGTCACGAGCTACTTTTAGAGCCATATCTACATTATTACGTTTAGCCATAGAGATTTGAGCAGAAGTAGCTTTACCTTCATTTCTAAGAACACCAACACGCCAAGCTAATAATTGAGCTTTTGTAATTTCAGTAATCATTTCGGCTAATTTCTTTTGTTGTAATTGACACTGACCAATTGGCTTTCCAAATTGCATACGTTCTTTACTGTAACGTAAAGCTGTATCATAACAGTCCATTGCAGCACCAATTGCGCCCCAAGCAATACCATAACGTGCAGAATCTAAGCAACCTAATGGTGCACCTAATCCAGATTTGTTAGGTAATAAGTTTTCTTTTGGTACTTTTACATTGTCGAAAATTAATTCTCCAGTTGCACTTGCGCGTAAAGACCATTTGTTATGCGTTTCTGGCGTTGTAAAGCCTTCCATGCCACGTTCTACAACTAAACCGTGAATTCTGCCTTCTTCATTTTTAGCCCAAACTACTGCTACTTGAGCATAAGGTGCATTACTAATCCACATTTTAGCACCATTTAAAAGATAATGATCGCCCATATCTTTATAGTTAGTAACCATACCACCTGGATTAGAACCATGATCTGGCTCTGTTAAACCAAAACAACCTAACCATTCTCCGCTAGCTAACTTTGGTAAGTATTTTTGACGTTGTTCTTCGTTTCCGTATTTCCAAATGGGATACATAACTAAAGAAGACTGAACAGAAGCTGTACTTCTAACTCCAGAATCGCCGCGTTCAATTTCTTGCATAATTAAACCATAACTAATTTGGTCTAAACCAGCACCACCATATTCTTCAGGAATATAAGGTCCAAAAGCACCAATGTCTGCTAATCCTTTAATTATTTGTTGTGGGAATTCCGCTTTTTGAGCGTATTCTTCTATAATTGGAGAAACGTCACGCTTTACCCATTCACGAGCAGCATCACGTACTAATTTATGTTCGTCGTTTAATAAATCGTCTAAATTTAAATAATCTGGAGCTTCAAATAAGTCTGGCTTCATGTGTATAAAGTGTATTTTTGCTAAAATTTTAGCTAGTTATGCTAACAAAAATAACGAAAACGATTGCATTGCCCAATTAAAATTTACATTTTAAGATAAAAGTCTTTTGTTAGTGAAATATAATCTTCCGTAAATTGGTGCCTTTCAGTTTCAATAACCAATTCTTTTGTAGTAATTTCTGAGGGATTAAACGAAAACGTAAGATAGCTTCGTTTTATTTCTGAAGTTGGATTTCCTTTAACGTTTAATCTGTCTTTTGGATGTAAATTTACTTTTTTAGCTAATTCTATTAATTTTTGTGCTTCTGAAAAAGGAACAACTACTGAGAAAATACCGTTTTCGGAAAGTAATTTAGAGACACAAACAACTAAGTGCTCAAAAGGCATGGCGTCTTGAAAGCGTGCTAAATCTCTTGAGGTGTCTTGAGTTTTATAATCTTCGCTATAAAAAGGTGGATTGCAAATAATTAAATCATAATTGTCGTCAATTTCTTCTGCAAATTCTTGAATAGATGCATGGTAACAAAATAAACGATCTCCCCAAGGTGATTGCTCAAAATTATCTACACATTGTTCGTAAGCGTTATCATCAATCTCAATTGCATCAATAACTTCGGCAAAAGATTTTTGAGCAAGCATTAAGGCTAAAACACCTGTTCCTGCGCCAATATCTAATATAGAAAAAGGGTTTTGTAGGGTTGGTGTCCAAGCACCAAGTAAAACACCATCTGTGCCAATTTTCATGGCGCATTGGTCTTGATTTATGCTAAACTCTTTAAACTGAAATGGCTTATCCATAATTAGAACAAAAGATTTATTTTTATTAAGTTAAATTTATTCTTCTAAATATAAATCTATTAAACCTTCTGGTGTATTTACAAAAATGGTTTTGTTTTCTTTATCAACCTTATCAATAAATGCGTCATTCATCGGAATTAAAATTTCAATTCCAGATTTGTCAACTTCAAATAATGCTTGAGAAGTGGTGTCGTTTACACCAGTAATAATCCCAACTTCTCCATAATTAATGTCCGTCATTTTAAATCCTATAATTTCATGGAAGTAAAATTTATCATCAGCTAATTTAGGTAGGAATTCTAAAGGTAAATATAATTCGCTTTTCATTAGCGCATCTGCATCAGCTTCTGTGTCTACGTCTTCAAACTTAATTCGAAGTAACTCAGATTTATGAAGTTGAGAGCTTTCAATAAAAAAAGGAATTAAATTACCTCTTAAGTCTAGAAATATGGCATCTAAATTTTCGTATAATTCAGGTTCGTCAGTGTCTAGTTTGGCAAGTAATTCGCCTTTAAAACTATATTTTTTTACAATTTTACCTAAGTAAAAACAATCGTCTTTTGTCATCGGAAATTAGTTTTGGCTAAATTACTGTTTTTTAAGAAAACAAATGTGCCAGATTTTAGAGCATAAAAAACTCCGATAGAAACTATCGGAGTTTAAAAGTATAAAAAAATAATTTTTATTCTTCTTCGTTTGTTGCTTCTGTTTCAGTTGCAGCAGGAGCTTCCTCTTCAACAACTGGTGCGTTAGCAGCAATTCTTGCAGCGTTAACTGCTTTTTCTGCTTCAAAAGCTTTTGCTTTAGCATCTTGTTCAGCTTTACTTAAACCTTCAACTTTAGCGTTTACTTTGTTTGTTTTGTCTTCTAACCAAGCTGTAAATTTTGCTTCAGCTTGCTCTTCAGTTAAAGCACCTTTTCTTACTCCGCCAGCTAAGTGATTCTTTAATAAAGCACCTTTGTACGATAATAATCCTTTAGCAGTGTCTGTAGGTTGAGCACCATTTTGTAACCATTTTACTGCTGAATCAACATCTAATTCAATAGTTGCAGGGTTAGTGTTTGGATTGTAGATTCCTAATTTCTCTAAGAATTTACCATCTCTTTTAGCTCTAGCATCTGCTGCTACAACCCAGTAAAAAGGTTTCCCTTTTTTACCATGTCTTTGTAATCTAATTTTTACAGGCATAATAATTAATTTGTTGAGGTTCTCGACCTCGGTTATTAATAAGTTTGCAAATATACTACAAATATTTAATTATCAACTTTTTGCAATAAAAGTATTTTTTTATTTTTTTTATTCTATTTTTGAATTTCCCAATAAATAAACATACAGATGAAAAAAATAGTTTTTTTAGCACTTTTGTTAGTAACCATAGTAGGTTGTAAAGAAGATTTAACGTTTAATACGCCTTCTTTTGATGCGACAAAAAATAATGAACCATGGAGAGCAGATGGTTTTGTAGCTTATAATAACGCAGATGGAACTTACAGTATAAAAGGTGAGTTAGGAGTTGAGAGTGTTATTTTAACTTTACCTAGTGCTTCAGAAGGCGTATATGAGTTAAGTGCATCCTCTTCAGCTTATGCAGTGTATACGGATGCTGTAGGTACTGTTTTTTCTACAGAAAATAATCCAGATGAATCTTTGACATTATATCCTGTTGGTGGAAAAATTTTAGTTGATGATGTAACAGATGCTAATATTACTGGTCGTTTTCAGTTTAGTGCATTTACGGCAAATGGCTTAGAAGGTGTTACTTTTTCAGGAAATGCAAATAATACTTTAGATACACAGAGATATGGTGTATTTTACAGGGTTAATAGATTTGGTGGTTCTGTAGATACTGGAACAGATAATTCAGCTGCTTGTCAGGTAGCTGCAGTTGCTGCTTTAGCTCAATTAGATATTTATAATGCTACTCCTCAAACGGATGCTAACTTCCCAACAGTATGCGCTGGTTACACAACAGCACTACAAGCTGTTATAGATACTTGTACAGGAGATGCCGTTACAAATGCCCAAGAAGCCTTAGCTGCTTTATCTTGTCCTTAATAAATTTATAATTAATTATATATAACAAGAGGAGCTGTAAAAAGTTCCTCTTTTTTTGTTTATAAACAATTTGTATTTCATTTTATTAAACTCATAATAATCCTTAATTTTATAAATTCTCTAAAATAAATTATTTCTGAATGTATTTAATCTTTGATACTGAAACAACAGGACTGCCAAAAAACTGGAATGCACCTATTACCGATACAGATAATTGGCCAAGATGTATTCAAATTGCATGGCAATTACATGATGATATGGGTAATTGTATTGAGCACGAAGATTATTTAGTAAAACCTGATGGATTTAATATTCCTTATGATGCTGAGAAAATTCACGGTATTTCTACAGAATTAGCAGAAGAACAAGGAATTGCGTTATCAGAAGTTTTAAAGAAATTTAATATTGCACTTAGTAAAACCAAGTTTGTCGTTGGACAGAACTTAAAGTTCGATTTAAACATTATGGGTGCAGAATTTGTACGCTTAAATGTAGAAAACGATTTACAAGAATTACCAGTTTTAGATACCTGTACAGAACGTACGGCGCAAATGTGTCAGATTACTGGTGGACGAGGAGGAAAGTTTAAATTACCAACATTAACCGAGTTACATCAACATTTATTTAATGCGCCTTTTGGAGAAGCTCACAACGCAACTGCCGATGTTGAGGCAACGACACGTTGTTTTTTCGAGTTAATTCGTTTAAAGCAATACACCAAAGAGCAATTAGATGTTGCGCCAGATTATTTTAAGAATTTTTCTGAAGCAAATCCGCAACCTATTCAATTTATAGGTATAAAGCATATCAACTTAAAAAAGGAAAGTGAGCGTATTGCCAAACGTTTAAGAGCAAAGGAAGATACGGGTATTTCCAAAGAAGAATTACAGCAAAATTTACAAGAATTACAAGATACAGAGTTTGTGCATTTGCATAATCACTCGCAGTTTTCGGTATTACAATCTACCATTAGTATTCAAGATTTAGTAAAAGCAGCTACTAAAAATAATATGCCAGCAGTTGCTATTACGGATCATGGAAATATGATGGGCGCATTTCATTTTGTTCGGGATGTTGGGAATTATAATAGAAGTGTAAAACCAAAAATTGAAGAAGCCATAGCTAATGGCGAAAAACCGAAGCAAAAATTATTAAAACCTATTTTAGGTTGCGAGTTTTTTGTTTGTGAAGACCACACCAATAAAAGCGTCAAGGATAACGGATATCAAATTGTGTTAATAGCCAAAAATAAAAATGGTTACCATAACATGGCTAAATTATCTTCTCACGCATATACAGATGGTTTTTACTACTTGCCTAGAATCGATAAAAAACTTATTCAGCAATACAAAGAAGATTTAATTTGTTTGACAGGAAACCTTTATGGTGAAGTGCCGAGTAAAGTATTAAATGTAGGAGAAGCGCAAGCTGAAGAAGCACTATTATGGTGGAAAGAAGAGTTTGGCGATGATTTGTATATAGAAATCATGCGTCATAATCAAGAAGACGAAAATAGAGTTAATGGCACTTTAATAGACTTTTCTAAAAAGCATAACGTTAAGTTAGTTGCAACAAATAACACATACTACGTAGATCAAGGCGATGCTAATGCGCACGATATTTTATTATGTGTAAAAGATGGCGAAAAACAAGCTACGCCAATTGGTAGAGGTAGAGGTTATAGGTATGGATTACCTAACCAAGAGTACTATTTTAAGTCGCCAGACGAAATGAAAACGCTTTTTAAGGATTTACCTCAAGCCATTTCAAGTACCGTAGAAATTGCTGATAAAATTGAATATTACGAATTAGCGCGCGATGTTTTATTACCTGCTTTCGATATAGGCGAAGAATTTATGCATCCAGAAGATTTAGTAGATGGCGGAAAAAGAGGAGAAAATGCCTTTTTAAGACACATTACTTATGTTGGAGCTAAAAAACGTTATGGCGAAGAACTATCTGCGGAAGTTACAGAACGTTTAGATTTTGAGCTTGAAGTTATTGAAAAAACAGGTTATCCTGGTTACTTCTTAATTGTAGAAGATTTTATTCGCGAAGCAAGAAAAATGGATGTATCTGTTGGTCCAGGTCGTGGATCTGCAGCAGGTTCTGTAGTTGCTTATTGTTTATGGATTACCAATATAGATCCGTTATTATACAATTTACTTTTTGAGCGTTTCTTAAATCCAGATCGTGTAAGTATGCCCGATATTGATATCGATTTTGATGATGAAGGTCGATCTCGAGTTATGGATTACGTTATCGAAAAATATGGAGCCAACCAAGTAGCACAAATTATTACTTATGGTACTATGGCTGCAAAGTCAAGTATTAGAGATACAGCTCGTGTATTAGATTTACCACTTTTTGATGCCGATAGGATTGCCAAGTTAATTCCAAACATGTCTAAGTTGAATAAGATTTTTGGTTTAGATGATAAGCAGTTAGCAGCAAAATTTAGATCTGAAGAATTAGTTTTAGTCAACGAGCTTAAAAATATAGCTGAAGGAAGCGATTTACAAGCAGAAACCTTAAACTTAGCCAGAACATTAGAAGGTTCGGTCAGAAATACAGGAATTCACGCCTGTGGTGTTATTATTACACCAGACGATATTACAAAATTCGTTCCTGTTGCATTAGCAAAGGATTCTAATTTATATGTTACACAATTTGATAACTCGGTTGTAGAAGATGCGGGATTATTAAAAATGGACTTTTTAGGGTTAAAAACTCTAACCTTAATTAAAGATACGGTTAAGATTGTAAAGGCAAAACACGACGTTGTTTTAGATCCCGAGAATTTTCCTTTAGATGATGTAAAAACCTACGAGCTTTTCCAAAGAGGAGAAACAGTAGGTGTATTCCAATATGAATCTCCTGGAATGCAAAAGCATATGAAGAATCTTAAACCTACGGTTTTTGACGATTTAATTGCTATGAATGCCTTGTATCGTCCTGGACCAATGGAATACATCCCAAGTTTTATTGCGCGTAAACACGGAGACGAAGAAATTGAATACGATTTACCAGCAATGGAAGAGTATTTAAAAGAAACCTACGGAATTACAGTTTACCAAGAGCAAGTAATGCTACTGTCGCAAAAGTTAGCCGATTTTACCAAAGGTGAAGCCGATGTACTTAGAAAAGCAATGGGTAAAAAGCAAATTGCGGTTCTTGATAAAATGAAACCTAAGTTTATTGAGCAAGCAAGTGCAAAAGGTCATGATGCTAAAAAGCTGGAGAAAATTTGGAAAGATTGGGAAGCGTTTGCAAGTTATGCCTTTAACAAATCGCACTCAACGTGTTATGCATGGATTGCTTACCAAACAGCTTATTTGAAAGCGCATTATCCAGCCGAATATATGGCTGCGGTATTGTCTAATAACATGAACGATATTAAGCAAGTTACCTTCTTTATGGAAGAATGTAAACGTATGAAATTACCTGTTCTTGGACCAGATGTAAACGAATCTTTTTATAAATTTTCTGTAAACAAAGACAATGCAGTTCGTTTTGGAATGGGCGCAATTAAAGGTGTTGGACATGGCGCAGTTTTAACTATTATTAATAATAGAAAAGAAAACGGAAATTACGAGTCAATTTTTGATTTAGCTAAGCGTATAGATTTAAGAGCTGCCAATAAAAAAGCGTTTGAAGGTTTAGCTCTAGCTGGTGGATTTGATTGTTTCGAAAACCATAGAGCGCAATATTTTTATAAAGATGGTACCGATTTAACCTTTTTGGAAAAAGCAGTTAAATATGGTGCAAAACATCAAGAAAACGAAAATTCAGCTCAAGTAAGTTTATTTGGCGCTGCCAGCGATGTGCAAATAGAAGAGCCAGTGGTTCCTCCTTGCGAAACTTGGGGAACAATGGAAAAACTTGCTAGAGAAAAAGAAGTGGTAGGTATTTATATTTCTGGTCATCCGTTGGACGATTTTAGAACCGAAATGGAGAAGTTCTGTAATGGAAACGTGTCTATGTTTAAAGATTTAGAAGCCAATTTAAATAAAGAAGTCACTTTTGGTGGTGTGGTTACAGATGTGCAACATCGTGTAAGTAAAGCCGGAAAAGGTTGGGCAATGTTTACTATAGAAGATTATAACGATAGTTTTGAGTTTAGAGTTTTTGGAGAAGATTATTTAAAACACAGAAACCATTTAGTAGTAAACACGTTTGTTTACGTAAAGTCACGAATAAATCAAGGTTGGACCAACAGAGATACCGGAAAAGTGGGTGAACCTAGAATCCAGTTTAATAGTTTTCAGTTGTTGCATGATGTACTGGAAAACTATACTAGAAAACTAGCCATACAATTAAAATTAAGAGATTTAGATGCAGGCAAAATTCATAGATTAAAAGAATTAATAGCTATGCATCCAGGAAGTAAACCATTAACGTTTGAAGTGTTTGATTTATCCGATAACACTAAAATTGAAATGCCAAGCAGAAGACAAAAAGTAAGAATTTCTCAAGAGTTACTTAACGAGCTTAATGAGCAAGACGTACATTATAAGTTGAATTAGAGTTCCATTGCACAAAGGATAGCAGCATTGTTTGAGCTCTTTTTATGTGGTGGCGTTTATGCCACATAAAAAAGCGAGTGCGTATAGCCTGACCCGAAATGCAATGTAGGGTTGTGCCCAAATAGGTATAAGAACCGTCAATCTGTCAATAAATAAATTGAATAGTGGGTTTGTAAGCTTTGGCAAAATTTTTGACTAATATTGCATATAGACATTAAATTAACAATTAAAACATAACATTATGGCATTAGAATTTACAGATGCAAACTTTGAAGAATTAGTATTAAACAGCGATAAGCCAGTAATGGTGGACTTTTGGGCAGCTTGGTGTGGACCTTGCCGTATGGTAGGACCAATCATTGATGAAATTAGCACAGAATACGAAGGTAAAGCAGTTGTAGGAAAGTTAGACGTAGATGCAAACCAAGAATTTGCAGCAAAATATGGCGTACGTAACATCCCAACAGTTTTAGTATTTCAAAACGGAGAAGTTGTAGGTCGCCAAGTTGGAGTAGCACCTAAAAACACTTACGCAGAAGCAATAGATGGACTTTTATAGTCTTTACTAAATATATTTAATAAAAGGTTTGTCTATATGGCAAACCTTTTTTAGTTTAGAAGAGTATTTATGGCGTTTCCCTACATTGCATTTCGGGTCAGGCTATACGCACTCGCTTTTTTATGTGGCATAAACGCCACCACATAAAAAGAGCTCAAACAATGCTGCTATCCTTAACGCAAAAGCAACAAAATAAAACTGTATGAACCTTAGAGACCAAGTAAATAAAGTAGGTGGATTTAAGAACTTAGATTTCTTAGCCAAGCAAGTGGTAGAAGGTTTTATTTCTGGAATGCATAAAAGTCCGTTTCATGGGTTTTCGGCAGAATTTGCCGAACATAAAATCTATAATCAAGGCGAAAGTACACGACATATAGATTGGAAATTATTTGCTAAAACAGATAAGCTGTACACGAAACGTTACGACGATGAAACTAATCTGCGTTGCCATTTAGTAATAGACAACAGTAGTTCTATGCATTATCCGGAGCAGAAAACGTTTTCTTTAGACCATTTAAATAAGATTGCATTTTCGGCGTTGGCAAGCGCAAGTTTAATGTATATGTTTAAAAAGCAACGTGATGCAGTTGGTTTAAGTATTTACAGCGACACTTACGATTTTTACGCACAAGAAAAAGGTAGCGAGAGACACCATAACATGCTTTTGCACCAATTAGATACATTGGTAACACAAGTTCCAAAACAACATCAAACAGATACATACAAGCATTTACACCTTATAGCCGAAAAAGTACACAGACGTTCTTTAATCTTTGTATTTACAGATTTGTTTCAAACTACCGCAAACGAAGATGAGCTGTTTGAGGCTTTAAGGCATTTAAAACACAACAAACACGAAGTGGTGTTATTTCATGTTACAGATAAAGCTAAAGAAATAGATTTTGATTTTGAGAACACACCAAAACGATACGTAGATGTAGAAACAGGAGAAGAAATAGATTTATACGCAGAGCAAATTAATGTTGAGTATAAAGAAAGTGTTTCGGCTTACTTTAATAATTTTAGATTAAAATGTGGTCAGAATAAAATAAAGTATGTTTTAGCAGATGTGAACCAAAATTTTGACACAATTCTTTCCACATATTTAATACAAAGACAAAAAATGAAATAATTTTAGAAAAAAGTTTCATTTTATTTTGTGTAATTAAAAAAGGGTTCTATATTTGCACTCGCAATAACGCAACGGTCTGGTAGTTCAGCTGGTTAGAATGTCGCCCTGTCACGGCGAAGGTCGCGGGTTCGAATCCCGTCCAGACCGCAAATTGCAACTAAAGCTTCAAAGAAATTTGAAGCTTTTTTTAAGCAATAAAGTTAGTTGTGTTGTTTGGTAATCTAAAGATTATCAAAGGGTTTAGTAGTTTAAACCAATGAGAAGCTTTCCTTTTTTCCGCCTTTACAGGACTCGAAAATTGGGATGCTTTTTTGTTTTGGGATGGTTTGTAATTCCTTTTCTATGGTAAGCGTTAATAACTAACGTACTATCTATTTCCTTTTTTATTCTTCCAAGCTTATAAATAAATTTAAATAACAGTTTTTACTTTGTATCTTTAGTTATTTAAAACTGTTTTAATGAGATTTTACCTAATACTGTTTCTGTTTATTGTATTTAAAAGTAATGCGCAAGAGTTTCCTCCTGTAAGTTTTTATGGTACTAGCGATTATAACGCAGAAAATCAGAATTGGGATATTTCTCAGTCAGAAAATAAGCACATATATGTTGCTAATAATAAAGGACTGTTAGAATATAATGGTGCTAATTGGAAGCTTTATGAATCTCCTAATAGTACAATACAGCGTTCGGTAAATGTTTTAGGCGATAGAATTTATTCCGGTTTTTACATGGACTTTGGTTATTGGAAAAAAAATGAATTTGGTCTTTTGGATTATTATTCTTTATCTAAAGATAAGATTGAAATGATTGAAGATGAACAGATTTGGGAGATTTTTCAGTTTAAAAAATGGGTTGTTTTCCAATCATTAAACAGAATTTATATTTACAATCCTAAAACCGAAACGTTTAAAATTATAGAATCCAAGAAGGTTATAACTAAAATGTTTAAGGTTAGAAACGATGTTTACTTTCAAAAGTTAAATACAGGATTATATAAAATCGTTAATGGAGAAGCAGTTATGGTATCTTCATTTTTTAACTCTTTTAGAATTATTAATATTTTAGATAATAATAAGCAATTAATAGCAATTACAGAAAGTAATGGTTTTTTTAGATTAGAAAATCAAGAATGGAAAGCAATTTCTTTTAAGGAAGAGGTATTGTTAAAGAAGAACTCTGTGTATAGCGCAATTCAGTTAAAAGATGGAAGTTTTGCTATAGGAACTATATCTAATGGATTAATGGTTTTTGATAATACTTTTAATCTTAATTATAAAATAAATCAGAGTTCTGGTTTAGCAAATAATACGGTTTTAAGTCTTTTTGAAGATGAGTCGTCTAACATGTGGTTAGGATTGGATTATGGAATCAATAGTATAAGTAGTTCTTCTCCTTATAAAATATATAAAGACAATAAGGGGTTATTAGGAACAATATACGCATCAGTTGTTTATAATACTCATCTTTATTTAGGTACAAATCAAGGTTTGTTTTATAGACCTCTGAATTCTAATCAAGATTTTAAATTTATACCAGGTACAAACGGACAGGTTTGGTGCTTAAAAATTATTGAAAATACACTGTTTTGTGGTCATAATAATGGAACATTTACCGTTAGAAATGGTTCTGTTAATAAAATAGCCAATCAACAAGGCACATGGGATTTAGAATTATTCAATAAAGATTTAATACTTCAAGGTAATTATAATGGGTTGGCTTTTTTAGAATTTGAGAATAACAAATGGAATTTTAAAAATAAAATTAAAGGCTTCAATATTTCTTCTAGATATTTTGAAATTTTGGACAGTACAATTTATGTAAACCATGAATATAAAGGTGTTTTTGAGTTAGAGCTTAAAAACAAATACTCTAGTGTAACTGTTAAAAAAGTTCAAAATATTTTTGAGAAAGCCTCTAGTTCTAGTTTGTTAAAACATCACAAAACACTTTTTTATGCAAACAAAAATGGAATATTTGTTTTTAATAATACATTAAAGGCTTTTGAAAAAGATGAGAATTTAAGTCAGATTTTTACAAGTGAAAATTATATATCTGGTAAATTAGTCTCAGTAAATAATAAGTTATGGGCATTTACAAAAAATAATATAATAGTAATTTCACCTGGAAGTTTAACCTCAATTCCGGAAATTATTAGAATACCTTTAGAAATTGATTCTCGTGAAAGTATGATTGGGTTCGAGAATGTAACTTGGCTTAATAATAGTAATTACTTGTTAGGAACTTCTTTTGGTTATATAATTATTGATTTATCTAAGATTCAAAACAGTCAAATTTTTAATCAAAAATATAGTCTATCTATTAATTCGGTTTATGCTGGAGTAAAAGAAGAGTTACTTAAGCCTGTAAATTTAAATAATGGTGAAGCATTTGCTACCGCGCAAAACAATATACGTTTTAATTATAGTATCCCTACGTTTAACAAATATGAAGATGTACAATTTAGTACTAAACTAGAAGGTTTTAATGAATCTTGGTCTTCATGGTCTAAAAATGTATATCATGAGTTTACAAACTTGCCTTATGGAGATTATGTTTTTAAAGTAAAAGGTAAAGTAGGTGATTTGGAGATTAAAGGAAAAGAGATGTATTCTTTTACAATTAATAAACCTTGGTTTTTGTCAACTGCAATGATAGTTTTTTACGTATTATCTTTTGTGTTGTTTTCTATTCTTATGCATAACTTATATAGGTTTTACTATAAGAAACAACAAGTAAAACTTTTGAATGAGTCTAAGAAAGAATTAACTTTAAAAGAGTTAGAGAATGAGCAGCAAAGAATGTCTTTTGAGAACGAAAAATTGCAGCAAGATGTAGAAAACAAGAGTAGGGAATTAGCCATTTCTACAATGAGTTTGATAAAGAAAAATGAATTTCTTAATGAAATTAAAGATGAATTAACGGCTAAAAATGATGATAAGCAACTTAAGAAAGTTGTTTCTATTATTGATAAGAATATTAATAATTCTAACGATTGGGATTATTTTCAAGAAGCATTTAATAATGCCGATAAAGATTTCTTCAAAAAAATAAAAAATATACATCCAAGTTTAACTCCAGCGGATTTAAAACTCTGTGCTTACTTAAGGCTTAATTTAACTTCTAAAGAAATTGCACCACTTTTAAATATTTCTCCTAGAAGTGTAGAGGTAAAAAGATATAGACTTAGAAAAAAGATGGATTTAGCACACGAAGCTAGCTTAACAAATTATATTTTAGAAATATAATCCCACAACAACGGTTTAATTTACCCATACATTACCGCAACATTTTGTTATAAGTACTGATTTTAGTGATGTTTTGTTGTTTTTAATTTATTCGCCCTATTGCTTATTACGCAAAGGTTATAGTTGATAAATCGTTAAAAAATTATACTAAATTTTACGGTGTATGTTTTTTGTAGCGGTCTTTTTTAAGGAATTAGCTAATTCTATGGTTAGTTTTACAATATCAAACAACTAAAATTAGTTTATGAAAAAAATAATCACTTTAATATGTGTTTTTTGTATTAGCTTAATAAGTTATGGTCAAAACCCATTAACTATTGAAGGTCTAATAACAGATGATAACGATGGTCAACCTATTCCAAGTGTAAATGTTATAATTAAAGGAACAGCAAATGGAACTAGTTCAGATTTTGATGGTAACTATAAACTTGCTAATGTAACTGTAGGTGATATTTTACAATTCTCTTATATTGGATATCTTACACAAGAGGTAACTGTTTCAAATGTAACGACAATTAATGTTCAATTAAAAGAAGATGTATCACAGTTAGACGAAATTGTAATTGTTGGTTACGGTACACAAAAAAAGAAAGAAGTTACAGGTGCAGTAGCAACTATTAATAGCGAAACTATAGATGCTTTAAAGCCTACAAGAATAGAGCAAGCATTACAAGGTCAAGTTGCAGGTGTAAATGTAACATCTCAATCTGGTTCTCCAGGAAGCGCATCTACAATATCTATTAGAGGAATTTCTACAAATGGAGATAATAGACCACTTATATTGCTAGATGGTAATGTAATTGAAGATCTTAGCGTTGTAAATCCAAGCGATATAGAAAGTTATACCGTTTTAAAAGATGCAACAGCTGGAATTTATGGTGTTAGAGCTGCAAATGGTGTGATTTTAATTACCACAAAGACCGGTAGAAAAGAAACACCTTTAAAATTTGAATACGATGCTTATGTAGGTTTTCAACAAACCACTAGAAGAATCCCAGTTTTAAATGCAACAGATTATGCATTACTTAGAAATGAAGCAGCAGCTGCTAATGCTCAACCTTTACCATACAATAATATTCAAACTTTAGGGAAAGGTACAGATTGGCAAGATGAGTTATTTCAAAACGCATTAATATTTAATAATAGTATCACGGTTAGTGGTGGATCAAAAAAATCTACCTATTCATTTGGTTCGTCATTACTTACTCAAGACGGTATTGTAGGCGGACCAAAATCTAATTTTACACGTTACACTACAAGAGCTAATTTTGGAACAGATATCTTAAAAAACCTAAAGCTTAAAGCTAATTTGATTTATACAGGAACTATAAGAAAATCTTTACCAGAAAACTCTTTAGGCTCGGTTTTATTTAATGCCGTTAATTTTAGACCAGATGTACCTGTTTATAATAATGCAGGAGAGTTTTCTTCTTCTGTAACACATCCAATAGAAGTGGTTAATCCTTTAAAACAAATAGACAATACGTTTAATAGAACCCAAGTAGATAAATTAAGTGGTGTATTTGGTTTAAAATACGATTTTTGGAATCATTTTTCTGCGGAAACTAATTACCAATGGAATTACTCAGAAGTTAGATCAAGAAGTTTTAATCCTATTGTAGATTACGGTAATGGTTCTGTGTTTAATAATACAACTAATAGACAATATGTAGAAGGCGAACAGATTTTTAGAGATTACACGTTTGATGCTTTTGTTAATTATGAAAATACATTTAATGAAAACCATAATGTAAAAGCAACTATAGGAACATCGGTTTTTAAATCTACAGGGGATTTTTATCTAGCTATTGCAGATGGGTTACCAAGTTCTTCAACTTTTAATAACGCAACTTTAAATGATGGTACTTCAATAACAGATCCTTACGCAGCTATTAGTAATCGCTTTTTTGATTCAAGATTATTATCTTATTTTGGAAGATTACAATATAATTACAAAGGTAAATATTTATTCTCTGCTGTAGTGAGAAGAGATGGGTCTACATCTTTTGGACCAGAAAATAAATTCGGAATATTTCCTTCGGGTTCTATAGGTTGGGTTGCATCTGATGAGTCTTTTTTAGAAAACAGTAATACTATTAACTTCTTAAAATTTAGAAGTTCATACGGAATACTTGGAAATGACAGAATTCCTGCTTTTGGATTTGAGTCTTTGTTAAGTGGTGAAGGTGTTTATGTCTTTAATGATACTATTCAAACAGGAACAGCAATTGGTCCAATTTCTAACCCTGAAATTAAATGGGAAAAGCAAAAAGCATTTGATATTGGTTTTGAAACGAGATTATTTAAAAATAAAATAAATATTACTGCAGATTATTTTAATAGAACTACGGATGATTTATTACTTCAAGTTGAATCTTCAAGAGTTTTAGGTAATAATGCACCTGGATCTTCTAATCCAACAGTAAATGCTGGTTCTATTAGGAATAAAGGTATAGAGTTTCAAATAGGTTATAAAGACAAAATATCTAAATATTTAAAATTTAATTTAAGCTATAATGTTACTACATTAGATAATGAAGTATTAGCTGTTAATAACGATATAGGTTACATTTTTGGCGGTTCATTTGGTATTGGTCAAGAAGATGTTGCTAGAATGCAGGTTGGACAACCAATAGGTGTTTTTTACGGATTACAAACCAACGGAATATTTCAAACTCAGGCAGAAGTAAATGCCCATCCATCGCAATCTTCTCTTGGAGCAACTGCTCAACCTGGAGATATTCGATATGTAGATACAAATAACGATGGGGAAATTACTATAGAAGATAAAACATTTATTGGAGACCCAATTCCAGATGTAACCATGGGATTAAATCTAACTATAGATTATAAGAATTTCGATTTTCAAACCTATTTATTTGCTTCAGTTGGTAACGATATTGTTAGAAATTACAACAGAAACGATGAGGTTACAAATCTTACAGTTTATAGTTTAGATCGTTGGACAGGACCAAACTCTACTAACACAGATCCAAGATTAACTAATGGGGCTACAACAAATAATCTATTTTCAGATTATTATGTAGAAGATGGGTCGTTTATTAGAGCTCAAAATATGCAGTTAGGATATACTTTTAATAAAGAAAAATTAAGCAAACTTAAATTAGATAATATTAGAGTTTATGCATCTGTTAGTAACGTGTTTACATTAAGTAAATATAGAGGATTTGATCCTACAGGTTCTAATGGTGCAGCTATTGGAGGCGGATTTGATAACGGTTTCTACCCAAATCCTAGAACATTTTTATTTGGAACAAACATAAAATTTTAAGCTATAAATTATGAAAGTAAATAAATATATATTCAGTGTGGTTTTGGCTTGTGTGGTTTTAGTATCATGTAGCGATGATTTTGTAGATGTACAATCTCAAAACCAAAGTTCAGAAAATTATTTTAATTCAGAACAAGATTATCAAGACGCATTAATTGGTGCATACGACTTGTTACAATCCACTTACTTAAATGTTATGTTAGGTGAGATAGCTTCCGAAAACACCTTAGCTGGAGGAGAAAATGCAAACGATGCTATTGGTATTCAGCAAATAGATGACATGATTCATACACCAAATAACGAACAGCTTCGTGATATTTGGGGTTGGATGTATGCAGGTGTAAATAGAGCTAATTTTATTTTAGAATTTCAAGACAAAATAGATTTTCCTGGTAAAGAGAACGTGATAGCTCAAGCACGTTTTTTAAGAGCCTATTATTATTTTGAGTTAGTCAAATGGTTTGGAGATGTGCCTTTAGCTGTAGATAAACGTATTCTTTTTGGTGAACAATTCGATATAGATCGTACACCAAAAGAAAATGTATATGCACAAATTGAATTAGATTTAATTTATGCTACCAATAATTTACCAGTAACCCAATTAGATTTAGGAAGAGTTACTAAAGGTGCAGCCCAAGCTTTATTAGGGAAAGTATATTTATACCAAGATAAATTCCCAGAAGCTGCTTTAATTTTAGATGAATTAATTGAAACTGGCCCATATGATTTGGTAACAGATTACAATACAATTTTTGAAAATGATAACGAGAATAATATAGAATCTGTTTTCGAAGTTCAGTACACAGATTTAGAAGGAGCTGGTTTTGGATGTTTACAATGCAGCGAAGGAAATGTAGCAGTTGGATTTAATGGTGTTAGAAATTATCAAGCAGATCCAAATACTGCTGGAGATGTTTTTGAATCAGGATTCAGTTTTAATGTTCCAACGCAAGAAATGTATGATGCGTTTAGTGATGACGATTTAAGAAAAGATATTGCCATTTTAAATATTGACCAATGGGCTGCAACAACAGGAATTACCTTTAGTACTGGATTTGAGCATACTGGTTTTTACAACAGAAAATATATACCACGAACAGGAGATGCTAATATTGGTGATGCTAATTTAACAAACCCGAACAATTATAGAGCAATACGTTTTGCAGATGTTCTGTTAATGGGAGCAGAAGCTAATAATAGAGGGAATATTAGTGATGATAAAGCGCAAATGTATTTAAACAGAGTAAGAGAACGCGCATTTGGAAATATGTCTAATAATACTACAGCAACAGGAAACGCTTTAACAACAGAAATTTACCAAGAAAGAAAATTAGAATTGGTCGGTGAAGGACATCAGTTTTTTGACTTAGTAAGAACTGGTCGTGCTGCATCTCAAATTCCTGGATTTCAATCGGGAAAACATGAGGTGTTTCCAATTCCAGCAATAGAAATAGCATTAACAGGAAACCGTTGGAATCAAAACCCAGGTTATTAAAAAAAAGTATAAAAATTAAAATGAAAAATATGAAAACAATAAAATACATTTTAGGCCTATTTTTGGTGATAGCTACAGTGATTAGTTGTAGTCAAGACGATGATTCAACTGATGTAAGTAGTATTGCTGCACCGTCAAACGTTTCTGCTTTAGTGGTTGTTATCCCAGATAATTCAGGAACAGTAACTATAACTCCATTAGGAGAATCTGTTTCAACTTTTAAAGTAAATTTTGGGGATGGATCAACAAATAATCCTGAAGAATTACAGCCTGGTGATAGTGTTCAAAATATATATGACGAAGGTGTATATCAAATTGTCATTACAGCAATAGGTATAAACGGAAAAACAACAACAGTAACTCAAGAATTAGTAGTGTCGTTTTTAGCACCACAAAACTTAATGGTGACTATTGAAAATGACCCAAATGTATCTAGAAAAGTTAATGTAACAGCAACTGCAGATTTAGCAACGTCGTTTGAGGTTAGTTTTGGAGATACTAATAACACTACTGTTTCTGGAACTATTGGAGATACTGTTTCATTTATTTATGATGCAGCAGGAACTTATACAATAACTACAACAGCTTTTAGCGCTGCACCAGAAACAGCTGTTTATATGGAGGATTTTACAGTAACTGAAATTTTAGTTCCTTTAGAAGCTGCGCCAGTGCCACCTGCAAGACAAGACTCTAATAAGATATCTATGTTTAGTAATGCATATCCGTTAGATGTAAATGTAAGTTCTTGGCGTTCTACTTGGAGTACAAGTACCTTAACAGATATTCAAATTGCTGGCGATGATACAAAAGAATACGTAGATGCGGATTTTGTAGGCGTTGAGTTTTATGGTGCAGATGCTGTAAATGCACAATTTATGGATGTCTTTCATATGGATGTTTGGACACCAAACGCAGATACATTTAGAGTGAAATTAGTAGACTTAGGAGGCGCTTCTGGTACAGAAGGAGAAATAGAATTTAATGGTATTGCTCAAGGTGAATGGGTTTCTATAGATATTCCTATGTCAGATTTTATTGCAGCAGGAATGACAGCAACAAATTCAATCCAGCAAATGATATTTTCGGGAGCACCAACAGGAACTTTCGATTTTTATGTAGATAATGTTTATTTCTATAGAGATGCCCCAACAATGCCTTTAATGGCTGCTCCAACACCAGCAGATGTAGGTGTAATAAATATGTTTAGTAATGCTTATGCTCAAGATGTTAATGTAAGTTCATGGAGATCTGGTTGGAGTACTAGTACATTAACAGATATTCAGGTTGAAGGAAATGATACTAAAGAATATATAGATGCAGATTTTGTAGGTGTTGAGTTTTATGGTGCAGATGCGGTTGACGCTTCTGGAATGAGTTTCTTTCATGTAGATGTTTGGACACCAAACGCCACTACCTTTAGAGTTAAACTTGTAGATTTAGGAGGTGCTACTGGTACAGAAGGAGAGGTCGAATTTGCAAATGTAGCTATTGGTCAATGGATTTCTTTAGATATTCCTATGTCAGATTTTAGTGCAGCAGGGATGACAGCAAATAATTCTATTCAGCAATTAATATTTTCTGGATTGCCAACAGGAACTTTCGATTTTTATATTGATAATGTGTATTTCCATAATTAATAAAATATAGCTATGAAAAAAATATATTTAAGTATTTCAATACTAATTACAATAGCTTTATTCTTTTCTTGTCAAGAAGAAGATCAGGATTTTGGAGATTTTAAAGTACCAAGTAATATTGAATATTCATTTGATATTATTGGTCAAGATGATTTAAATCCAAATGGTGATGGATCTGGTAAAGTGGATTTTAAAGTAACTGCAGATAATACAATTACCTATCAATTCAATTTTGGTGATGGCTCAAATTTAGAAGCTGTAACCTCAGGAGAAATATCGCATAGGTTTTCTGTTACGGGAACAAACTCTTATACAGTAACAGTAATTGCATCTGGACAAGGTGGATTAAAAACATCAACAGCTTTTAATATTATAGTTTTTAGTGCTTTTGATGATCAGCCGGCTAAAGACTTCCTTTCGGGTGGAGTTAATAGTTCTAAGGTTTGGTATTTAGCTGCTTCTGAAACTAGGCATTTAGGTGTTGGTCCAACTTTAGATTTCGATATTCAAATTAATGGAGGTCCATCTCAATATTATTATCCAGCATTTGACTCTACTGCACCATTTGATAAATGTAACGATCCAATTAGTGATTGTTTATGTGATGATGAGCTTACTTTTGAGCAAGACTCAAATAGTCAGTTAACATTTCAATTAAATAATAATGGACAAACCTTTTTTAATGCAGCTCATCAATTAGGCGTTTTAGGTGAAGAAGCAGGAGAAGATAATTGTTATGATTTTGATACTTCTGGAATTAGTAATGTGTCTTTTGCACCTTCGGATGTAGATTGGTCTTTAATTGATTGGACTGGAGTGCCTGATTTTAATGGAAATGCACCTAGAGCAACTGTAATGAATTTTACAAATAATGCATTTATGGGGTACTATGTTGGTTCTTCAACTTACGAAATATTAGAAATAACAAACGACTACCTTCACGTTAGAACAATAGATGCTATAAATCCTGTAATTGTTTGGTATCATAAATATTCTACCACTAATCCTAATGCATTAACAGGAGATTGTTCGGGTGAAACTGGGAATACAGCTTCTGGGAATAATGATGTTTTGGTTTGGGCAGATGAATTTGATGAAGATGGTGCACCATGTAGCGATAATTGGACTTACGATTTAGGCGATGGTTGCCCAAGTCTTTGTGGATGGGGAAACAATGAATCAGAATATTACACAGATAGATCGGATAATGTAAAAGTTGAAGATGGCGTATTAAAAATCACAGCCAAAAAAGAAACTTTCATGGGAAGTGATTATACATCTGCACGCTTAAAATCTGAAGGATTGTTTGAATTTCAATATGGAAGAATAGAGGTTAGAGCAAAATTACCAACTGGTGGCGGAACATGGCCAGCAATATGGATGCTTGGAGATACTAGTCAGGCTAGTACATGGCCGGAAATTGGAGAAATAGATATCATGGAACATGCTGGAAATAGTCAGAATACTATTCATGGAACTTTACATTACCCAGGAAATTCTGGTGGTAATGCAAATGGTAATACAACAGTTGTTCAAAATGTTTCAACAGAATTTAAAGTTTACGAAGTAGAATGGAACGCTTCAACCATCAATTTTATTGCAGATGGCGTTACTTTTCATACAGTAGCTAACAATAGCTCAATTCCATTTAATCATAATTTTTATTTTATGATTAATGTGGCTATGGGCGGAAGTTTTGGTGGAGGAATAGATCCTTCATTTACAGAGTCTACCATGGAAATTGATTACATAAGAGTTTATCAATAACATTTAAACATTCAATTTTTAAAGTTTAAACGTCTTCATAATGAGCAAACACATCATATTTATATTATTCTTAAGTCTATTTTTTTCATGTCAAAAAAAACAGAATTCATCTATTAATTCTAATAGTAATTCTTTAATTGAAGCAAAAGTAGATTCATTATTAAGTATTATGACCTTAGAAGAAAAAATTGGTCAAATGAATCAATATAATGGATTCTGGGATTTCACTGGTCCAGCACCAAAAGGTGGAGATGCTGCTAAAAAATACGACCATTTAAGAAAAGGTTATGTTGGTTCTATGCTTAATGTTAGAGGTGTAAAAGATGTAAAACAAGTACAGGATATAGCTGTTAATGAAACCAGATTAGGAATTCCTTTAATAATTGGTTTTGACGTTATTCATGGTTATAAAACGTTAAGTCCAATTCCCTTAGCAGAATCAGCAAGTTGGGATTTAGAGGCAATAAAATTATCGTCTAAAATGGCTGCAAAAGAAGCAGCAGCAGCAGGGATAAATTGGACGTTTGCTCCAATGATAGATGTTTCTAGAGACGCACGTTGGGGAAGAGTTATGGAAGGTGCAGGAGAAGACACTTATTTAGGAAGTAAAATTGCTGTAGCTAGAGTAGAAGGTTTTCAAGGTGAAGATTTAACTTCGGAATATACAATTGCAGCTTGTGCTAAACACTTTGCAGCTTATGGTTTTGCAGAGTCAGGTAGAGATTATAATACAGCAGATATTGGTTTGTCTACACTAAATAATGTAGTTTTCCCTCCATTTAAGGCAGCGAGTAAAGCTGGAGTAAAAACCTTTATGAACTCTTTTAACGAGCTAAATGGCGTTCCTGCTACTGCTAATAAATTTTTACAAAGAGATGTTTTAAAAGAAGATTGGGGTTTTCAAGGTTTTGTAGTTTCGGATTGGGGTTCTATTACAGAAATGATTGCTCACGGATACGCAGAAAACGGGAATCATGCTGCCGAATTAGCCATAAACGCTGGTTCGGATATGGATATGGAATCTTATTTGTACGTTGAAGAATTGGCTAAATTAGTTGAAGAAGGCAAAGTAGATGTCAAACTTATTAACGATGCCGCTAGACGAATTTTAAAAGTAAAATTTGAATTAGGATTGTTTGATAATCCTTACAAATATTTAAGCGAAGATCGCGAATCGAAAGTTACTGGAAGTAAAGAAATTCAAGATGCCGCTTTAGATATGGCAAAGAAATCTATAGTCTTACTTAAAAATGAAACTAATTTATTACCATTAAAAATAGAAGGACAGCATATTGCATTAATAGGTGCATTAGCTGCAGATAAAACAAGTCCTTTAGGAAGTTGGAGAATTGCTGCCGATGATTCCACAGCAGTTTCTGTTTTAGAAGGATTAAAAAACCGTTCTACTAATAAAATTTCTTATGCTAAAGGTGCAGATGTTTCTTTAGGAAAATCAGATTTTATTACAGAAGTAAAAATAAATACTACAGATAAAAGTGGTTTTAAAGATGCTATAAATACAGCTAAAAATGCAGATGTAGTAGTTATGGTTTTAGGTGAGCACGGTTTTCAAAGTGGTGAAGGTAGAAGTAGAGTAGATTTAGGTCTGCCTGGTGTTCAACAAGAGTTACTAGAAGCTGTTTATGCTGTAAATTCTAATATTGTTTTAGTTCTTAATAACGGAAGACCTTTAACTATAAATTGGGCAGACAATAACATTCCTTCCATTGTGGAGGCATGGCAATTAGGTACACAAAGTGGTAATGCTATTGCAGATGTTTTATTTGGAAATTACAATCCAAGTGGGAAATTACCAATGACGTTTCCAAGACACGTAGGACAAGTTCCAATTTATTATAATTATAAAAACACAGGAAGACCAACACTACCTGGACCAGATGTTGTCTTTTGGTCGCATTACCAAGATATAGAAAATACACCTTTATATCCATTTGGGTATGGTTTAAGTTATACCGATTTTAGATATTCTAATCTTAAAATAAATAGTTTAAATTCCGAAACTAATGAGGTTTCCTTATCTGTAACCTTAACTAATATTGGCGAAGTTGTAGGAAAAGAAGTTGCACAATTATACATACAAGATAAGTTTGCATCTGTAACTAGACCTGTAAGAGAATTAAAAGGTTTCGAGTTGGTTGAATTACAACCAAAACAATCTAAAGTATTAACTTTTAAACTAACAAGTGAAGAGTTAGGGTTTTACAATAATAACTCAGATTTTATAGTAGAGAAAGGAGATTTTAAAGTGTTTGTTGGAGGAAATTCTCAAGATACTTTAGAAACAGAGTTTAAATTATAATTACCAAAAAATAACGTTTTTATAATCCCAAAGCACACTAACAAATATTCCAAAGTAAATACAAGCCACAATAAATTTTAAAAGTGTACTAGTAATAAAGCCAAGAAAAGAACCAAAAGCAGCTTTTACAGCTGTTTTAGCATCGGCTTGATTACTTAGTTCGCCAATTAAAGCACCAACAAAAGGTCCTATAATAATTCCAAAAGGAATAGGAGTAATTAAACCTATAATTAAGCCAATACTAGTACCTATTACGCCAGCTTTACTTCCGCCAAAATGTTTGGTACCTATAGCAGGAATTATGTAATCTAAGGTAAACACTGCTATTGCTACAATAAATGTAATTATAAGTAATGTGTTGTTATTTGGGACTGCATCTGTAAGATAAAGTAATAGTAGTCCAACCCAACTTATTGGCGGACCAGGCAAAATTGGTAAAAAGCTACCAATTAAACCTAAAAACATGCAAAGTAAACCTAAACAGGTGAGTAGAATATCCATTGTTTTTTATTTATAAGACGTTTATTGCTTAAACATGTTACATACCTTTTCTAAATAAATTATTGTATTTTTCGGCTTTAATATACTTATGTACAGATTACTACTTTTGTTGTGTTGTATATTGCTAACCTCTTGCAATTATTTTGAGTCTAAAAAAGTCTCGAAAGAAAGTATTGTACAACAAGAATTAAAAACGTTTACTTGGAATGAAGTTGATACCTATCCAAGTTTTAAAGTTTGTGAATCTTTTGAAACTGAAGCTTTAAAGAAAACCTGTTTTGAAACCGAAATCACTAATCACGTTTTTGAAACTTTAAATAATGCTAATGTTGAGGTTTACGATGCTTTATCGGAAACTATAGAATTACAATTAACTATTTCTGATGAAGGTGTTTTTAATATAGAATCTTCTAAAGTAAGCCAAAATCTTAAAACACTTATTCCAGAAATAAACACTATTCTATCTGAAAGTATTTCAAGCTTACCAGAAGCGTATCCTGCAATTAAAAGAGGACAACAAGTTAAAACACAGTTTGTGTTACCTATTTTATTAGAGGTAAATTAGGGTTATAAAGTGTTTTTTGAAATATTAGATTGAAATTTGTTGTCAAATTTACTTCATTTTATTTTTAATTTGTAGGTGACTTAAAATAAGCTGACTCAAACTTAACGGAAGAAAAAATAATAGTTTTGAGTTAAACCCTATTATTGCTATATAAGTAACTATAACACATAATGTGATGATTAAAATTGTCAGGTTAATACGATAAGCTATAGTTAACCAGCCACGACTTTTCCATATATCCCAGCTGTCAATGGGTTTAATGGCTGTTTCTGATTTTAAAAAAACTTAATAATTTTAATGAATCGTTTTGGTCTAATTTAAAGTAATCAGATTTAAGTACTCCAAGCTCAATTTTAGAATTTTTTGTTTCAATTTTAGTTAAATAAATCCCTTGTTCGACTATTATTGTTGTTATATCCTTTATTTTTAGTTCACTGTCTTTAAAATTAAATATAGGTTTTTGTCTCCATTTAAAATGTAACACCTTATCTATTACTACTATATTTAATAGCCCAAAAGAGAAGTAATAAAGTAATAATAATAGACTAGATAAAATTGATAATGGAATTATAATTTTGAGAAAAATCAGTTCTAATTTTGAAGCTAATAGTATGAATAGAGGTAAACTTGTTGATAGTATAATTATTGATAATACAAATCTATTTAACTTAACAACCTTTAGTCTAAATTCTGTCATTTATTTTAACTAATTATATCCCAAACTTAAAACCAATAGCAACATCCATAGGGAAATTGTAATTGTCTAAGAATACAGAATAGAAAGAATCGTAAACAAATGTAATGTAGCTGTTGTTTCCAACTTTAAAATCTGCTCCAAAACCAAAAGTAAGTGGCGCATCAAAAGTAGTTCCAGTATCCGAAACCGTTATTAGTTGAGTAACATCGTTTGGATCTGTAACTAAAACATCTGTTTTTGCATAAGTAATTGTTGCAAATTTAGTTTGTGCAAAAACGTTTATTTTTTCAGAATTTACAAATCTATATCTGTATCCTAATGCTAATTGTGTAGAGGTATAATTTATATTGTCAGTAGACAATGTATGTCTTACGTTTACAAAACCAACACTTTTACTTAGGTTTTTAGCATCAAATACTTCTAATTCGGCTGCAAAAAATGGTGTGGTTTTATTGTCTGGATTTGAAATAAAAGGTTGGTTGGTTAATCCGCCAAAAATGGCAAGCCTACTTTCTAATTTACCTTTTACAACACCAGCGTAATTTTCGTCTTTAGAACTGTTGTAGTCGCTAATAAAATACTTAATTCCGTATAAGGTGTATGGTACATTATTAGCATCCATTTTTGTTAATTCATTTAATGTTGTAATGTATTCAAAGTTATAGTCTTTACCTATTTTAGTGTTTTTTAATTCTACTATAGAGTTGTCTTCCTTTTTAATGAAATATCTAAAAATTCCATCGGAACCAGAGGTCCAAAGTAGATCTAAAGTTCCTTCCATTTCAGATTTTAATTCTAAAGTTTCGTTATTAACCGTATAGGTTTCTTGGCTATATCCAAATTGAATTGTAGCTAAAAGACAAAGTGTAAAAAGAAGATTTTTCATTTTTAGTAAAATTGATGTTTATGTAAATATAAATTTTATTGACTAATTCTAACGTTTGTAAGGTCTGTTTTTCCATTTATAACCACCAAAAAGTGATAATATGCCAATGTAAATAGTGAAAAACGGATACACAAAACAAGATAGCCATATATATCTATAGTAATGTTCTTGACTTAAAAACGATAGTGTTTTGGTTATTAAAATGGTATTTATACTAAATTTTAATACTGAATATATTAAAAGATGTTTAAAGCTAAATTCTCCAATAACACAGCCTAATAAAAGCAAAATCCAAAATCCATTTGCGGCTAAAACTAGTAAGCCTAATAATTTTGAAAACAGACTTTTAGTTTTCGTAGTTTTAGAAGCCCATCTTATACGTTGGGCGATTAGTTTTTTTAACGTTTTTACGGGTTTTGTGTAAACTATAGCGTGATAATTTTTTAAATAATTAACCGCATTAGGATTATGTTTCACTGCTTTTTCCAATAAGAAAACATCGTCGCCACTAGCTAAATTGGTATTACCATTATAACCATTAAGTGTTTGGAATAACTTTTTTTTAAATCCAACATTAGCGCCATTACACATTATTGGTTTTTGTAATCCAAAACAACCTATGGTTGTGCCAATTAAACTGGTGAAATCTATTAATTGAAACACCTCAAAAAAGTTGATTGGGTTTTTATACGCTACTGGTCCAGCAATAAAAGTTGAGTTATTGTTTTTTATATGCTGATGATAACTTTTTATCCAATTCTTACTAAACGTGCAATCTGCATCTGTGGTAATAATCCATTCGTTTTTTGCTTTGTTTATAGCTGAAGTTAAAGCGTCTTTTTTAGGCGAAATAGATGAAGAACTAGCGTTTAATACCGAAAAATTAAGTGCAGATTGATTAATAAACTTTTCAACTATAAGTAAAGAATCATCCGAAGAATTATCGTTTATAAGTATAATTTCAAATAAGTTTTTTGGATAGTTTAGTTGCTCTATAGACTGAAGTAATTCTGGTAAGTTTTCAGCTTCATCTCTAAAAGGAATAACCACTGAAAATTTAGTAGTTGGTATATCATCTTTTAATACAGTTGTCTTCACCTTAAAAAAACCAAATAGTAATGCCGAAATAGCAAAAACATACAACGCTATAATTATCCAGAAAATCATCATACTAGAACAGATTTAGACGAATAACCTAACACAAAATAAGAACCAATAATGGCAGGAATGGCAAAATTTAATAGCCACATAATTAAAACGGTTGATAAGATTAAAATTGAATTTACTTCAACTAAATCAAAAAGAAAAACAGCTATACTTCCTTTAATAACCACATCAAAAAGGCTTATTGCAGGAATTACAGATGCTAAAATATAAGTACTACTAATAAAAGCAAAAGTCTCTAAATAAGACAAATCGATTTTAAAAAACGTTAGAATTAAATAAAACTGAAACGAAAACACCACATAGCGCCCTAAAGCCAAAACAAACGTATTGACTAATGTGTGTTTTGTAATTTTGAAAGTACTAATTTTAGCTTTCAGTTTCTTGTAAATCCAAAAAAACGAAATCATTAAAACTATTGTAATTCCGCTAATTAAAACAAGATTTTTGTATGGAATTGATATTGAAAAATTATAGTTTTTAAAAAGATAAATAAGTCCAAAAGCACCAAAAATAAGTGTCCAAAATAACTGGCTTAAATTCCCAATTAAGTTTAATCCAATTATGGTTTTACTGCGTTCTTTTTTAAAGTACAATGCTTTTGCACCATATTCTCCAATTCGGTTTGGTGTAATTAAAGAACTCGTTAAACTAGATGTGCTTTGTTTAAAGGCTTCAAAAAAAGAAATACACTTAAAAGATTGTATTAATAATTGCCATTTTTTTATTTCTAAACTCCAATTTAAAATAGATAAAATTATTAATGTTAAAATTGGTATAGCGTTTAAAACAGAAGATTCTAAAACCGTGCTTTTAAATAAATCCCAACTTAAAATATCCGATTTAAAACATTTTAAATAAATAACGTAAAAAGCACCAAACACCAATGTTAGTTTTAGTAGCACAAAAAAGAATTGCTTAGATTTGTATTGCAAGGTTAAAAGGTGTTTTTAGCTTGCAAAATAACTAAAACTAAAGATAATGCGATTACAAAACTGTTTTAAATGCTTTTGCATTTTATTTTTAATAAGTCTTACAAGTACTTTTGCACAAGAAGATTATAGTGTTTTAAAAGGTCAGATTGCTTTTGGTATAAATGCACCATCACAAGATGGGTTTGTTAGCCCATTTGAGGCTAATGGCGTTAATTTGCCAACTATAAATTTAGGGGTGCAATATATGTTTAAAGCACAAGTAGGTGCTAAATTAGATTTAGGCTATAATAGAATGGCTAACATAGGTAGATCTCCAGAATTTAAACTTAATTATACTCGAGTAAATGCGCAATTGGTTTACGATTTTACACCAAGATCTACATTTTTACCATTAGGAACAGGTTTGGTATTACATGCTGGACCAGGTTTTTCTATGATTAAGCCATTAGGAGATTATTCAGAAAATAAAACAGCTTTTGTAAATGCTATGGCTGGTTTTGAGTTTCATTATAAGGTAGCAAGAACAACATCTGTTTTTTTAGACACATCTTATGTGTTTGGTTTTGCATCTCCTTTTGAACCAATCTCAGATGGCTTTGGGTCTTTTAATGGCGATATGCTAACCGTAACTGTTGGACTTTCTGTATCATTAAGCGGTTGTAGAACTTGTAATTAATGGCAGCCAAAGAACAAATTATCTTAGGGATAGATCCAGGAACTACAATTATGGGTTTTGGGCTTATAAAAGTGGTGAATAAAAAAATGGAGTTGTTACAATTAAACGAACTGGATTTAAAAAAATACGATGACCATTACCTAAAATTGAAACTTATTTTTGAACGTACTATAGAACTTATAGATACACATCATCCAGACGAGATAGCTATAGAAGCACCTTTTTTTGGTAAAAACGTACAAAGTATGCTAAAGCTAGGTCGCGCGCAAGGTGTTGCTATGGCTGCGGGTTTAAGTAGAGAAGTGCCAATTACTGAATATGCGCCCAAAAAAATTAAAATGGCAATTACAGGAAGCGGAAATGCTAGTAAAGAGCAAGTGGCTAAAATGTTACAAAGTTTATTAGGAATAAAAACCCTACCTAAAAATCTTGATTCCATGGATGGTTTAGGTGCAGCGGTTTGTCATTTTTACAATCAAGGACGCGTAGAAATTGGTAAGAGTTATTCTGGTTGGGCAAGTTTTGTAAGTAAAAACGAAGCACGCGTTTCTAAGAAGCCTAAAATTAAAAAATAGTTTTTACAATTATCAATGACTAATTACCTATGAAGCATTTTTTACTATTATTTATATTAATACTTTTAAGTTGTTCTTCATCTAAAAGTTATGACGAAAAAGTAAAAAATCTAGTAATTGTTGAAGCAGAACTTATTGGAGGAAACAAGATTTTAGGCACTTTAAGGTTTGATATTCTTAAAACTAAAAAGACATTAAGCTATTCTTATATGTCTATTGCCGAAAAAAAGTATTTCAAACAAAATACTTTAATTGAATTTCAATTAACAAATGATTCAATTTTAATTTATAATGGTGAGAAATGCCGTTTAATTGACACTGAAGTTTTTAAACTTAATGGTGAAGATATAATAGTTTATAAATATTTATATAATGATGAGGATTGGATAGATGAAGAAACAGAATATTATTTCACTAAAGAACACGGTTTAATCTACAGTAGTAATTTGGCTTGGTCAACGGAATTTATGTACAATAAAAAATACTTATCTGAAATCCAAGATTCAGTTTTGAGAAATCTATATAGGTTTAAAACAAGTATTCCACCAGCATTTATTAAAGATTCTATTTAATGAAAATTGATAAATTATTAACATCAAGAAAATAAATGTCCGGAATTTACATTCACATCCCATTTTGCAAGCAAGCCTGCCATTACTGCGATTTTCATTTTTCTACAAATTTTAAACAGAAAGACGCCTTAGTTTTAGCATTAGCCAAAGAGTTGGAGTTGCGTAAAACTGAGTTTAAAAATACCACAGTAAAAACCATTTATTTTGGTGGCGGAACGCCAAGTGTATTGTCTATAAAAGAGTTGGATTTCTTAATCCAAACCGTTTATAAAAATTATAAAGTTGAAGAAAACCCAGAGATTACTTTAGAAGCAAATCCCGACGATTTGTTTCAGTCGAAAAGTCTTCATCTTAAAAATAATACAGCCGAAAATGTCAGTTTGAATGCAGTCGAAAACCTTACTGATCTAAACTTTTTTCAGCAGTATAAAAACATAGGAATTAATAGGTTGAGTATTGGCGTACAATCGTTTTTTGAAACCGATTTAAAACTTATGAATCGGGCGCACAATGCTTCCGAAGCAAAAAAATGTATAGAAGAAGCTGTAAAATATTTCAATAATATATCAATAGATTTAATTTACGGAATTCCAAATGCCAGCAATCAACAATGGTTAGAAAATATCCAAACGGCTTTAAGTTTTGGAATTCCGCATATAAGTAGTTACGCATTAACAGTAGAACCAAAAACGGCTTTAGAAAGCTTAATTGCTAAAGGAAAAATAGATAATGTAAACGATGAGTTAGCACAAGAGCAATTCTTTATTTTAAAAGACGAATTAGCTAAAAATGGCTTTGAGCATTACGAGTTATCTAATTTTTCTAAATCAGGGTTTTACAGTCAAAATAATTCAGCCTATTGGTTAGGGAAAGCTTATTTAGGTATTGGACCATCGGCACATTCTTTTAACGGAATTTCAAGAAGTTGGAATATAAAAAACAACATAAAATACATTAAATCTATAAACGAGAATACATTACCTAATGAGATTGAGCTTTTAACCAAAAATGATAGATATAACGAAGCTGTTATGACAGGTTTAAGAACCATTTGGGGTGTTTCTTTAAATAACATTGTATCTAATTTTGGTTTGGACTATAAAAATGATATATTAAAACAGTCCGAAAAATTTATTAAGGAACAATTGTTGTATATAGAAGATGAAACTCTTAAAGTCACTACAAAAGGTCAGTTTTTATGTGATGGAATTGCGTCTCAATTATTTAAAATAGATTAAACTTTGATAGCAGAATTACAAATAAAAAACAAGAAAATTAAAGTAGATTTTTCTAAGCCATTAGACATTTCTATAGAAATGCAAGCATCGGTTAAAAACGTGAATGCTTGGTATATAGACGAGCCAAAAATTGAGCCTGTTAAAATAGGGGATTGGACGGCAAGTGTAAAAAAAGGCGCCGATATTAATTTTAATAATATTGCTTTTAATCCGCACGCACATGGAACGCATACCGAATGTGTTGGACATATTTCTAAAGAATTTAAAAGTATAAATAAAGCCTTAAAAACGTTTATGTTTTTAGCGGAAGTTATTACTGTTGCACCAGAAGCTTTTGCAAACGATTTGGTAATTTCTAAACATCAAATAGAGTATTTGTTAGATGGGAAAACGCCAGAAGCTTTAGTAATTAGAAGCATTCCAAATACCCGAAGTAAAAACACCAGACAATATTCTAATACCAATTGGGCTTATTTAGCCGAAGATGCAGCACGTTTTATTAGAGAAAAAGGTGTTCAGCATTTATTAATAGATTTACCAAGTGTAGATAAAGAAAAAGATGAAGGTAAATTATTAGCACATAAAGCCTTTTGGAATTATCCAGAAAATACAAGAGAAAATGCTACAATAACCGAGTTTATTTATGTTCCAAATAAAGTAAAAGACGGAAGTTATTTGTTAAACTTACAAATTGCAGCTTTTAAAAACGATGCAACGCCAAGTAAACCCATTTTATATAAAACACTATAATTATGGAAACATTTTTTACATTAATAATTGGTGCATTATTAGTCTTGATAGGTGTAACTGCTTACCGATTTTTCACCGAAAAACAAAAAACCACAAGACAGGCAACTGTTTTAGTAGACCAGATTAAAAAGGTGTGTAAATTTGTTACTGTTGAAGGCGATTTTGCAGAAATTTACCATTATGAAAACGTAAAAGAACGCTATTTAAAACTAATTTCTAGTAGAAAAAAAGCACTTATAGTTATTAATGCAAAAGCTCAAGTAGGATTTGATTTAAGTAAAATTGAAATTGAAACTAACCTAAAAAACAAAACCATTATTTTAAATCATTTTCCGCAACCAGAAATTCTTTCTATTGAAAACGATATAAATTATTACGATAAAAAGGAAGGTTTGTTTAATAAGTTTGAAGCTCAAGATTTAACAGAACTCCAAAAAGAAGCGAAACAACATATTATAAATAAAGTGCCAGAAAGCGGACTTTTTAATGTAGCAAGAAAGGAGGCTTTGGAAAGTATTTTGTTAATAGATAATGTAGTTAGGACTATTGGTTGGACATTGGATTATTCTAAACTTAAGTTAGGAAGTGCTTCTAGAAAAGAGCTAAAACCTTAGAAAATAATTTTATTATACTTTCGGTTCGTCTGATTAAATCTGAGGTTTGTCGAATTTGAAAACTGTTCAGAACTTAAAATGAGGTGATTAGCTGTATTTTTCTTAGATTTAAGTACAGATTTTAAAACATGAATACTATACTAGACTATATTACAGATACATTAATCAGTTTAGACATAATTTCCCCAAAGGAAACTTTAATTAAAAATAACGGGTCAATTAAACGTTCTAAACAAATTAAATTAATAGATTTAAATCGTAAAAAGATAAAATCTAAAAAATGACATTACAACAGCTTCAAGAATTTTGTGAGTCTAAACCACAAACCGAAGCCACATTTCCGTTTGATCAAGATACTTTAGTTTATAAAGTGGCGGGAAAAATGTTTGCCTTAGTTTCTTTAACTAAATGGGAAAGTGGAAACCCTTTTATTAATTTAAAATGCGATCCAGATTATGCTATAGAACTGCGTGAAAGTTATAGCAGTATTACAGCTGGTTACCACATGAGTAAAAAACATTGGAACTCTGTTTCTTTAAAAAATGGAGAGGTTTCCTCTAAATTATTAGTTGAGTTAGTGAATCAATCTTATGATTTGGTTGTAAAAGGTTTGCCTAAAAAAGTAAGAGATACATTTTAGTTGGTTTTTACCGGTGCATTTATTTCTAACACTTTTTCAATCATGTTATCAAACTTACTTAGAACTCTGTGGTAAGCGTTTTCTCCAAATAATTGCTCAGCAATATTGGCTTTAATGTAATGTTTGACTTCTTCTCTATAGGTAACAAACACAATATTGGATTGTGTTTTTTGTTGTAAAAAGGTTTCGTATTGCGTTACTATATTATCTTCTACTAGAAAATTATTTATAAAATCGTTTTCTTTTAAATTTGAATAGGTTGGTCTGTCTTTTTCAAGAAATTCAAATACAAATTGACTTGTTAAGCCTCGTTTCTCTATGTATTCTAAAGTTTGGTTATTCATTCCTTTGTCTAAAGGGACAAAAATATCTGGAATAATTCCTCCGCCACCATAAACTATTTTTCCTTTTGGTGTAGTGTATTTAAGAGAGTCGTCTACTTCAATTTTAGTTTCGTCAGATAATTCTCCGCTTTGGTAACGTTCGTAATATTCATCAAAATAATCGTCGTTGCCTTTACTGTAATTACGTTGTATAGACCTTCCGGTTGGAGTATAATATTTAGAAACCGTTAACCTAACAGCGCTTCCATCTCCTAATTGCATTTCACGTTGTACCAAACCTTTTCCAAAAGAACGCCTTCCAATAATAGTCCCTTTATCGTTGTCTTGTAAAGCTCCAGCAAGAATCTCGCTAGCAGAAGCAGCGTTTTCGTTTATAAGAACATATACCTTATTGTTTTCAAAAATTCCTTTTTTTGTAGCGAAGCTTTTTTCAATATCTCCACGTTTGTTTTTAGTAAACATGATAAGCTTATCATCTTCTAAAAATTCATCTATAATTTGATTGGCAATGGCTATAAAACCTCCAGGATTATCTCTTAAATCTAAAACTAAACTTTCTGCCCCTTGATATTTTAATTGACGTAAAGCCATAATAAACTCTCTATAGGAAGATTCAGCAAAACGATTTAATTTAATGTAACCCAAGCTATCGTTTAACATGTAGTTAGCTTCAACACTTTTTATAGGAATAGTACCTCTTTTAACTTCAATGTTTAAATATTTATCTGTGGATTTTCGGTAGATTCCTAAATCTACAGTGGTGTTAATTTCACCTTTAATCTTTTTTAATAAGCTCTCGTTAGTTTCACTTTGATTAATAATACTATCACCATCAATAGTAATTATTCTATCTCCACCAACAATTCCTGCTTTTTCGCTTGGTCCGTTTTTAAGGCTTCTTATAACTGTTATGGTGTCTTTAAAGGTATAGAAACTAATTCCAATTCCAACAAAATCACCTTTCATGTCTTCTTGAACTTTTTGTAAGTTCTTTTTGGGTATATAGGTAGAATGTGGATCTAGATTGTCTAAAATTTCGTTTACAGTAACATCCACAATACTATCGGTGTTAACATCTTCTACATATTCGTATTCTATGTAATCTATAAGTCGGTTAAGTTTGTCTTTTTTACTATTGGATACAAATACCCTATCAGAATGATCCGAAAAATTTAATTTTCCACCAATAAAAATGCCTATTGCAGCTGCAATACCTATTATTAGCGGTAAATATAATTTTGTTTTGGACATTAATCTTCTAAATTATTGATGTGCTCTATTTTTATACCTGCTTTTTCTAAAAACTCTAAGCCAGAATTATCTTTGTAAGCTTCGCTGTAAACTACCCGTGTAATTCCTGCTTGGTGTACTAATTTGCTGCAGTCTTTACAAGGTGATAAAGTAATATAAAGCGTAGCGTCTTTGCAAGATTGTGTACTAGAAGCTACTTTTAAAATAGCATTAGCTTCAGCATGTAAAACGTACCATTTTGTATATCCTTTATCATCTTCACAATAGTTTTCAAATCCAGTAGGAGTTCCGTTGTAACCATCGGAAATTATCATTTTATCTTTTACAATAACTGCTCCAACTTGTTTACGTTTACAATGGGATAATTTCCCCCATTCTTTAGCCATTCTTAAGTAGGCTTTATCGTATTTTAATTGCTTTAGTTTTGACATAGTTACTTTAATAAAAAAGTACGTCTTCTAAAATAACGTTATTTATTTTGAAGTCGTACTTATTGAGTGCAAAATTAATGCTTTTTAATAAAAGATTATGATTTTTAAAACGGATAATTATTTAATAATAAAGGGATTACTAATCCTACAACTACAGCTGAAATGACCATAACCCAATCGCGCTTATTAAATCTAAAAACGGTTTGGAAAACGTAACCAAGAAATAAGACAATAAATACAATTATAACTTGAGCAATCTCAATTCCAAGAGCAAACTCTAATAACGGGACTAATTTGGATTGTACTTTTCCTATATACATTCTAAATTCGCTTGCAAAACCTAGTCCATGAACTAGTCCAAAAAATAAAGTAGAGAAAAATAGCACGCCTATTTTTTCTTTTTGGGCACCTTTTCCAGAAGTAAACACATTAAATAATGCAACTATAAAAATAGTTATTGGAATTAAAAATTCTATAATACTTGACTTGACATTTACTGCGCCATAAACAGCTAAAAGTAATGAGATCGTGTGTCCTAACGTAAACATGGTTACAAGCATAAAAACACGTTTCCAATCTTTAAATAAATAAGGAACGGTTAATACAATTAGAAATAGAACATGATCGTATGCATTTATATCTAAAACATGGTTAATACCATATTTTACGTTTATCCAAAAGGTTTCAAACATTTATGTTAGGTTTTATAATCAAATATAGTAAAATTGCTCTTGGAAACAAACGTATGTTTCAAGATAAAATTATTCTACTTTTCTCCATAATTGTTCGGAATTTAAGTAAAAACTACCTAAAAATTCAAAATTACATTCATTTGGCGATATAATTGAAAGAAAAGGGTTTCCGTTTTTATCATTATACAAATGATATGTTTCACCAATTAAAGGTTGGAAATTAAATTTAGAATTATAAATTAAATTGTTGTAATCTAATTCTTCTAGCATTTTGTCATATTCAGCTTTTAGTTCTAAATACTTAGCTTTAATAGTTTTATTTGCTATGTTAATATTTTTGTTTTTCCAAGTAATATTATCTGTAACCATTATTGCTGGAGCTCCAACATTTGTTGCGTATGGCTTTAATGCTGCATCGTAAGTTTGCGTGTCTTTATTAAAAACAACATTATCTGGTTTTTTAGAAGTAGCCATAGCGTAAATTTTATTTACAAAATTCGTTAATTATGCTGGGTTTAAGCAATTATGAATTATAAAAATATCTTAAAAAAGAAAAAAGGTTAAACTTTTTCCAGCATTTTGCTGTATTAAGTTTAACCTTTAAAGCTCTTTGAAAATAATTACGCGTAGTGCTTATTCAAACAACTTTTAGAAAGCTCCAGCTTTTAATAATTTTAGATAAACGTAAATTATTAAATAGAGCAGTTAAATATCAAAATTAATATGTTGATAAATAACTATAACTAAATATAGTAATTATTTAGATGTAAACCAAATAAAAAGCCTTTAAAATTCAATTTTAAAGGCTTTTGTACTCAAGGCGGGAATCGAACCCGCACTCCGAAGAATCGGATTTTGAATCCGACGTGTCTACCAATTCCACCACTTGAGCTAATATTGGAGTCGCAAAAATAATCTAAATTTAGCATATTAAACAAAATTATACGTTTTAAAACTTACATAGCTTTAAAAAAAATCCTAAATTTGCAGCCAATTAAAAAACATCAACACCTTAAGTGTTGTATAACAATTAATTAAACATGTCGACTCCAACAATCGAAGCAAAAATTTTTACTTGTACTGAAAGTAGAGCCTTAGCAGAAAAAATTGCAAAAGCTTACGGAAGTAAATTAGGAAACGTAATAACATCAACATATAGTGATGGAGAATTTCAACCATCTTATGAAGAATCAATTCGTGGAGCTAGAATTTTTATTATTGGATCAACAAATCCAAGTAGTGAAAACTTAATGGAAATGTTATTAATGATAGATGCTGCAAAACGAGCATCTGCAAGACATATAACAGCCGTAATTCCTTACTTTGGATGGGCAAGACAAGATAGAAAAGACAAACCTAGAGTTCCAATTGCAGCTAAATTAGTAGCGAAAATGCTAGAAACAGCGGGAGCAACTAGAATTATTACCATGGATTTACACGCAGATCAAATCCAAGGATTTTTTGAAAAGCCAGTAGATCATTTATTTGCATCAACTATATTTTTACCATATTTAAAAGAATTAAATTTAAGTAACCTAACTATAGCTTCTCCAGATATGGGTGGATCTAAACGTGCTTATGCTTATTCTAAAGCATTAAGTAGTGATGTAGTTATCTGCTACAAGCAACGTGCAAAAGCCAATGTAATTTCGCATATGGAATTAATTGGAGACGTTACAGGTAAGAATGTTGTTTTAGTAGACGATATGGTAGATACAGCCGGAACGTTAACAAAAGCAGCAGATTTAATGATCGAACGTGGTGCACTTAGTGTAAGAGCTATTTGTACACATCCAATTTTATCAGGTAATGCATACGAGCGTTTAGAGAATTCTAAACTAGAAGAATTAATCGTAACAGATTCTATTCCTCTAAAACAAGCAAGTAGTAAAATAAAAGTTCTATCTTGCGCCGATTTATTTGGTGAAGTGATGCAGAATGTACACTACAACAAATCAATCAGTAACAAGTTTTTAATGTAAATTAATAATCAATAATAAATAAAAATGAAATCAATTACAATTAACGGATCTCCAAGAGAAAGCGTAGGTAAGAAGGCAACTCAAGCTTTACGTAATGCTGGTATGGTTCCTTGCGTAGTATACGGAGGAGAACAAACAGTGCATTTCTCTGCAACTGAATTAAATTTCTCAGGATTAGTATACACTCCAAACGCGCACACAGTTGTGATTGAGTTTAAAGATGGTACTAAATTTGACGCTATCTTACAAGATATCCAATTTCACCCAGTAACAGACAGAATTTTACACGTAGATTTCTACCAAATCTTTGCAGATAAGGAAGTTGTTATGGATATTCCAGTCGAATTCACAGGAGTTTCTAAAGGTGTTAAAAATGGTGGTAATTTACGTAAAAACAAGCGTAGCTTGCGTGTTAAGGCTATTCCAGGAAATTTACCAGATGTAATTACTGTAGATATTACACCTCTTAAAATTGGTAATAAATTATATATTACTACTTTAGAAAACGAAGATTACAAATTTATGCATCCAGATAATACGGTAGTTTGTCAAGTTAGACGTTCACGTAATTCTGTTGTTGAAGACGAAGACGAAGACGAAGACGAAGAAGGAGCTACTCCAGAAGCAGCTGCTGCAGAATAATTTTTCTGAACACTATTTTACAAAAAGCATTCTGTTAATTCAGGATGCTTTTTTTATTTTTGAAAAAATGGTATAATATATGCTAAATTGGTTAAAATCGCTTTTTACAGCAAACGTTGAAGAAATAGATATGAAAAAAATTTTAATTGTAGGATTAGGAAATATAGGCGAGAAATACGAAAACACGCGCCACAACATAGGATTTAAAATTTTAGATTACCTAGCTAAAGACGAAAACCTTGAATTTTCCACAGAAAAATTAGGAGACATTACAACCTATAAATTAAAAGGACGCACCTTTATTTTACTAAAGCCAAACACATACATGAATTTAAGTGGTAAGGCCATAAAGTACTGGTTGACCAAAGAAAACATACCGCTAGAAAATCTTTTAGTAATTACAGACGATTTAAACCTGCCCTTTGGAAGCATAAGAGTAAAAACCAAAGGAAGCGCAGGCGGGCACAACGGATTAAAAGACACGCAAGATAAACTACAAACAAGTGCCTATAATAGATTTAGATTTGGAATAAGCGACGAGTTTGGAAAAGGCCGACAAGTAGATTATGTACTAGGCGAGTGGACCAAAGACGAAACAAGCCAACTTATAGAGCGCTTAGAAGTGTGTGTAAACGTGATTAAATCTTTTGGATTAGCAGGGATAAATAATACTATGAATAGCTTTAACGGTAAGTAATATTATTTTGTGGGCATTACCTTTCACTAGCGTTTCAGGTCGCGCTATCCGCAGTCGCTTTAATATTTTGCATAAATGCAATAAAATATTAAGAGCTCCAACAATGCTACTATCGCTCATGCGAGTTTAGAAAAATAATAAAAATTTATAAGTTTTTAATAGGAATATGCTCAAACAAAATGAGAGTTAATATGATTATAACAACCCAAGTATAAATATATGCTTGATGGCTTAAAATATTATCATCTTCAAAAAGATCTTTATAAGTCTGTTTAATGTTGTAAAAAAGACAACAATGCAATAATAGCTATTGATAATGATATAAAAATATAAGGATATTCATTTATAAGTTCATCAATCATTTTTCTAGTTATTTATTATAAGGCTATAGATTGTTAAGTTTAATTCTGACTTTTGTTTTTAATGAGTGCAGTAAATAAATATTTACTGAATACTGTCAACTAAAAAAACTACCAACCGCCAGAAGCGCCTCCGCCACCAAAACTTCCACCACCAAAACCGCCAGAGAATCCTCCGCCACCAAAACCACCGCTGCTGCCGCCAGACCAACCGCCACCACTACTTCTTCCCATGTTACTTAGAATAATAGCGTCAAAAATACTTCCGGTTCTGTCACGCCTAAAATGCTTTCCGTTATGATTATCTCCACCTTTATTATGCTTACTTAAAGCAATAATAATTAGAACAAATACAAAGAATAAAAAGATTACAAAACCAATAGGAAAATCGCTATTTCCAGAATTAGTGTTTATGTATTCGCCAGACATAACTTGGTAAATGGCTCTAATACCATATTGCAGTCCGCTGTAATAATCGTTTTGTTTAAAATAAGGAATTATTTGTCGCTCAATAATACGTTTAGACATGGCATCTGTTAACAAATGTTCTGTTCCTCTACCTGTGCTAATTGCTATTTTACGATCGTTTTTGGCTAATAGAATTAGAATTCCATTGTCTTTTTCTGCATCACCAATTCCCCATTTTTCGCCCCAATTAGCAGCTAAATAATTTATGTTTTCTCCATTGGTAGATCCAATAATTGCAATCACCAATTGGGTAGAAGTAGAATCGTAATATTTAACTAAATCACGTTCTAGATTTTGCTTTTCGTTAGTGTTTAATAAATTAGCATAATCATAAACCGAAGTTTGTAAGCTTGGTTTTTCGGGAATATCAAATTGTGCAAAAAGTGTATTAGTGCATAAAAAAGTACATAAAAGTAATATCCCAAAAACTGAATTTTGGAAACTCTTAGTGGTTAAGCGCTTTAAAACGTTTTGCATATTATAATTTATCCTTTGGAAATCGTGTTTGGTAATTCGTTTACATCATCTGGAGAACAAGGAAAATGAGATTTTAATTCTTGTCCTGCTTTTAAAATACCTTGAATTAATCCATTAGCAAATTCGCCTTTTTTAAAATGTGCTTGAATAGTATCTTTAGTTATATCCCAAAAATCTAATGGTACAATTTTGTTAATTCCATCGTCGCCATAAATAGAAAATTCTCTATCGTTTACAGCTACGTAAATTATTACACCATTTCTAAGTTCTGTTTTATGCATGTTTAAAGTGCTAAAAACTTCTAAGGTTCTAGCTTCTATATTACCATTACTACTGGCTTCAATATGAACTCTAATTTCTCCAGATGTTTCCGCTTCAGCTTCACAAATAGCATTAACAATAAGCGTTTCTTCCTCGGGTTCTAAAAATGCTTCAACTATGTTGTTCATTTAAAATTCAAATTTTACATCTGGTGCTTTTTCAGAGCCTTCTTCAGCTTCAAAATAAGCTTTTTTATCAAATCCAAAAGCCGATGCTATTAACGTTGCAGGAAATTTTCTAACAGTAACGTTGTATGTTTTAGCAGACTCATTAAATCTGTCTCTAGCAACGTTAATTCTGTTTTCTGTGCCTTCTTGTTGCGCCATAAATTCTCTAAAAGCTCCAGTTGTTTTTAAGTCAGGATAGCGTTCAAAAGTAGCCAATAATTTACTGAAACTTCCCCTAAATTGATTTTGAGCTTGTTGAAATTTTGCAATGTTTTCAGGTGTTAAATCGTCTACATTAATTTCAATAGAAGTAGCTTTGGATCTAGCCTCAATTACTTCGTTTAAAGTTTTTCTTTCAAAATCTGCCGATGCCTGTACGGTTTTTACAATATTACTATAAAGGTCTGTCCTGCGTTGGTAGGCGCTTTCAACTTTAGCCCAAGATTCGCTTACATTTTCTTCTTTTCCTACTAATCCATTATAAGAACTCATCACCCATAGTCCTAATAAAACTACAACAGCTATTGGTACTAAATATTTTTTCATGTTTATAAATTTTAAAGTTGATTTTTTATGTTTGTTAATTCTGCTTTTACGTGTTCTAGTTTGGCAATAACGTCAAATTTACTAAGTGCTTTGTCTTTTTTCTCTTTTAAATGCGTTTTTGCACCATCTAAAGTAAAGCCACGTTCTTTGACTAGGTGATATATAAATTTAAGATTTTTTATGTCTTCTGGTGTAAACTTTCTGTTTCCTTTAGCATTTTTTTTAGGCTGAAGTACTTCGAATTCTTTCTCCCAAAATCTGATTAAAGACGTATTTACATCAAAAGCTTTAGCAACTTCTCCAATAGCGTAATAGCGTCTTTCTGGTAAGTTAAGTTCCATTAATCTAAAGATTCGTTTTCTAAATTAGAATGTTGCAACATGGCGTCAAATTCTTCCGCAGACAAACTTCCGTAATAGAAATTAATTGGATTAATTCTATCACCATCTTTAAATACTTCGTAATGTAAATGTGGTGCTTCGCTTCGTCCTGTGCTTCCAACAAATCCAATTAAATCACCACGTTTAACGCGTTGGTTTTTTCTAACATTGTATTTGTATAAATGTGCATAAAGAGAAGTGTAACCATAACCATGGTTTATTCTAATATGGTTTCCGTAACCAGAAGATGCATTGTCTGCGCGTTCCACAACACCATCGCCACTGGCATATATTGGTGTGCCTCTTGGTGCAGTAAAATCCATTCCATAGTGGAATTTTCTTACCTTAGTAAATGGATCGCTTCTGTAGCCGTAACCAGAAGCCATTCTAGTTAGTTCTTCATTACTCACTGGTTGTATAGCAGGAATGGCTGCTAGAAGTTTTTCTTTATCTTCTGCCATGACCTTAATTTCATCTAAAGATTTAGATTGTACTACAATTCGTTTTAGTAATTGGTCTAACCTGCTTGCGGTAGATGTAATTAGCATAGAATTGTCAAAACCTTCTAGTTTTTTGTATCTGTTTATTCCTCCAAAGCCTGCTAATCGTTGTTCTTCAGGAATAGGATTAGCCTCAAAATAAACGCGGTATATATTATTGTCTCGTTCTTCAACGTTAGCTAAAACAGCTTCGGCTTCATTCATCTTCTTGTTCAATACGTTGTATTGTAACTTCATGTTAGATAATTCTCTCCTAAGCGCTTTTTCTTCGGGAGAATCTATGTATCTACCTGCAATAAAAATAAACAACAAAGCAAAAAGTCCAGATGCCATTAAGAATAGAAAAATGTTACGTAGCGTTTTACCAGCTTTACGTTCTATTTTTCTATACGCAAGCGTATCAGAATCATAATAATATTTTACCTTACTCATTCCTTAAAATATACTATTTTTGTATTTTGATTATATATTGTATTCCAATATGTAACGCACAATTTAATCATTTTATTTTGATTGTAAATTGTGATATTTGTAAAAAACTAAATATTCATTATAACTTAGTTAAAACTAGGTGTTTTTATTTTAAAATATGAAGTCTCAAGACATACGTAAAACTTTTTTATCTTTTTTTGAATCTAAGAAACATAGCATCGTGCCATCTGCCCCAATGGTGTTAAAAAACGATCCAACGTTAATGTTTGTTAACTCTGGAATGGCGCCTTTTAAGGAGTATTTCTTAGGAAACACAGAGCCTAAAAATTCTAGATTAACAGATTCTCAAAAATGTTTACGCGTTTCTGGTAAGCATAACGATTTGGAAGAAGTTGGTTACGATACGTACCACCATACTTTGTTTGAGATGTTGGGAAATTGGAGTTTTGGCGATTATTTTAAAGAAGAAGCAATTGCTTGGGCTTGGGAATTATTAACCGAAGTTTATAAAATAGATAAAGACATTTTATATGTAACTGTTTTTGAAGGTAGCAATGATGCTGATAATCTTAAAATGGATACTGAAGCATCAGATCTTTGGAAAAAATATATTAATGAAGACCGAATTTTAAAAGGAAATAAAAAAGATAATTTCTGGGAAATGGGTGAGCAAGGTCCATGTGGTCCATGTAGTGAAATCCATGTAGATATTAGAACGCCAGAAGAAAAAGCTAAAGTTGATGGTAGAACATTAATTAACCAAGATCATCCACAAGTAGTAGAAATTTGGAACTTGGTTTTTATGCAATACAACCGTAAAGCAAATGGAACTTTAGAGCCATTACCAAATAAGCATATTGATACTGGAATGGGTTTTGAGCGTTTATGTATGGTGTTACAAGACGTAAAATCTAATTACGATACGGATGTTTTTACACCAATTATTCGTGAGATTGAAACCATAACAAATAAGGAATATACTGGTTCTATCGAGGATTTAACACAGGCTAAAAATCTTTCAGATAAAGACAAAACGGATATTGCTATTCGTGTAATCGCAGATCATGTTCGTGCTGTAGCTTTTTCTATTGCAGATGGACAATTACCAAGTAATACTGGTGCTGGTTATGTTATTAGAAGAATTTTACGTCGTGCGGTACGTTACGGATTTACATTTTTAGATACTAAAGAACCTTTTATGTATCGTTTAGTTGAAGTATTAAGTGCAAAAATGGGCGATGCTTTTCCAGAAATGAAGTCTCAAAAGCAATTAATTGAAAACGTTATTAAAGAAGAAGAAACCTCTTTTTTAAGAACTTTAGATCAAGGTCTAGTGTTGTTGGATACTATAATTGAAAACACTAAAGGCGATACAGTAAGTGGAGAAAAAGCATTTGAGCTTTACGATACTTACGGATTTCCTATAGATTTAACAGCTTTGATTTTAAGCGAAAAAAGCTTGAAGTTAGACGAAGCTGGTTTTAAACAAAAATTAGCTGAACAAAAAAATAGATCTCGTGCTGCTAGCGAAATGCAAACTGAAGATTGGGTAGATGTTACTGAAGATTCTGAACAAGAATTTGTTGGTTATGATAATCTTGAAGCACAGGTGAAATTAGTAAAATACAGAAAAGTAGTCTCTAAAAAAGATGGCGCTTTATTTCAATTAGTGTTTAATTTAACACCATTTTATTCTGAAGGTGGAGGACAAGTTGGAGACAAAGGTTACTTGGAAGCTTCTAATGGCGATGTAGTTTATATTACAGACACTAAAAAGGAAAACAATGTAATTATTCATATTACTAAAAACTTACCTAAAGATTTAAACGATACTTTTAAAGCTGTTGTAGATTCAAAGCAACGTTTTAGAACCGAATGTAATCACTCGGCAACACATTTATTACACCAAGGTTTACGTGAAATTTTAGGAACGCATGTAGAACAAAAAGGAAGTAGTGTTCATTCTAAATATTTACGTTTCGATTTTTCACACTTTTCTAAAGTTACCCCAGAGCAATTGCAAGATGTAGAAGATTTTGTAAACGCACGTATTGCAGGAAAGTTAGAATTGCAAGAAGGTAGAAATGTGCCAATGGAGCAAGCTGTTAACGATGGTGCTATGGCGTTATTTGGTGAAAAATATGGCGATGCAGTTAGAACCATTCGTTTTGGTCAATCTATCGAGCTTTGCGGAGGAACTCATGTTAAGAATACCAGCGATATTTGGCATTTTAAAATTACAAGTGAAGGCGCAGTAGCATCAGGAATTAGACGTATAGAAGCGATTACTAACGATGCAGTTAAAGATTATTTTGAAACTATTGATAACGAGTTTGTGTCAATTAAATCATTGTTAAACAACACTAAAGAACCTGCAAAAGCAGTAGCAACGTTACAAGATGAAAATTCTGCTTTAAAAAAGGAAATAGAAAAGCTTTTAAAAGACAAAGCTAAAAACCTTAAAGGCGATTTAAAATCGGAAATAACCGAAGAAAATGGTGTGGCATTCTTAGCTAAACAAATAGATTTAGATGCAGGAGGAATTAAAGATTTATGTTTTGAGCTTGGTAGCCAATACAAAAACTTATTCTTATTATTTGGAGCAGAAAACAACGGAAAAGCGATTCTATCTTGTTACATTTCTAAAGAATTAGTGGCAGATAAAGGTTTAAATGCAGGACTTGTAGTTAGAGAATTAGGAAAACATATCCAAGGTGGCGGTGGAGGACAACCATTTTTTGCAACCGCTGGAGGAAAAAAACCAGAAGGAATTGCGGATGCTTTAAATGAGGCTAAGAAATATATACAATAAATGAAACTACAAACCCAAATACCACTAAAGCCTGTAAATCAAAATACTATTGATTATAACAGTAAAATAGTGTTATTTGGCTCTTGTTTTTCGGAGCATATTTCAGAGAAATTTAAAGCAAATAAGTTTAATGCGTTTAGTAATCCATTTGGCATTTTATTTCATGTAAAAGCTATTGAGAATTTAATAGATAAATCACTTTCAGATTTTAAATATTCTGATAGTGATGTGTTTGAGTTAAATGAACAGTTTCAATGTTTTGATGCACATTCTAAATTGAATCAACTTACTTCAAACGATTTAATTTCAGTTTTAAATTCCAACTTAATAGAAACTAAACAGCAACTTACAAAAGCATCACATGTTATTATTACTTTAGGAACATCTTGGGTTTATAAACATAAATTATCTGGTGAAATAGTTGCTAATTGCCATAAGGTTCCCCAAAAAGAGTTCGAAAAAGTATTGCTTTCTGCAGAAGATATTGCAGAATCACTTCAAAAGTGTATCAAGCATATACAATCTATAAATCCCAATGTATATTTTATTTTTACGGCTTCACCTGTAAGACATATAAAAGATGGTTTTGTGGGAAACACACTAAGTAAAGCACATTTAATTTCTGGAATACATTCCATTGTTAATTCAATTAAAAACACGACTTATTTCCCGTCTTATGAGATTGTAATGGATGAGTTAAGAGATTATCGTTTTTATAATGAAGATATGCTTCATCCAAATCAATCGGCTATTAATTATATTTGGGAGCGCTTTTTAGATACCTGGACCACTCAAAAAACTAAAACTATTATTAAAGATGTTGAAGTTGTTCAGAAAGGATTAAATCATAAACCTTTTAATGAAGATTCTAAAGCACATCAAAAGTTTTTAGAGTCATTAGAACAGAAAAAAGAGATTTTAAAACAAATACATTCTATTACATTTTAAAGATGAAAAACATTTTATTTGGTATCGTAGTTGCTTTATTGGCTGTAGTTAGTTTTCAGTATTTTTCTACTAAGAAAGCAGAAGAAGTACAATTGTTAGCTAATTCAGCATTAATCCAGAAGGAATTAAAAAATGTTGGTAAGTTGGTGGTTACAGAAGGTCATTTTAGTCAAGTTTATAATTATAAAAGTTCTAAAGCTATTTTTGGAAACTTAATAGATACTGAAAAAAAGGCTTTAGTTGTTGTAAATGCTGATGTTACTATTGCTTACGATTTAAGCAAAATAGAATACGATTTAGACGAAACAACAAAAACGCTAACCATAACTAAAATACCGGAAGAAGAATTAAAAGTAAATCCAGATTTTGAGTATTATGATATTCAAGCCGATTATTTGAATCCGTTTAAAGCTGAAGATTACAACGAAATAAAAAGAAACGTAAGAAAGGAATTAGGGTTAAAAATCAATAAATCTGAGATAAGATTAAATGCTAAAAATAGATTAATTAGCGAATTATCTAAATTCTATATCTTAACCAATTCTTTAGGTTGGACGCTTAAATATAACGTCGACACTATTCAAGCTAAAACCGACTTAGAAACAATTAAGCTATAATTTTATAACTTACTTTTTAAGCTAATCCATCCGCCACCATTGGTAGCTTCTATGTTATTTAAGTTTAAAAATTTGGCAGCTTTAGCACTTCTAACGCCACTTTGACAACAAACAATAAAAGGCTTGTTGTAAGATTGTAGTTTTTCTACTTTTTGATGTAGTTGATCTAGTGGTATATGTATGCTATTCTCTATATGTCCGCTATTGTATTCTCTATCTGTTCTAACATCTAGAACAAGCGCGCCATTTTTAAGATACGTTTCTACTTGTCTTTTTTTACTTCCAAAAATAAAATCTAAAAATCCCATAATATCCTTTTTACTCAAAGCTATAAAAAAGGATAAGAAATTAAGTATCTTTAGGCATAATTTAAGAGTAATTTATTATTGAAATGAGCGAATCGTACGTCAAATTAACTATTAAAAATAATATTGGAGAAGTAGAATTTTGTAATCCATCACACAATGCATTGCCAAGCGTTTTGTTACAAGACTTGGTTACTAAAATTGAAGAAGCTGGAGATAACAAAGACGTAAAAGTCGTTGTTTTAAAAAGTGCTGGCGATAGAACTTTTTGTGCTGGTGCAAGTTTTAACGAGTTAATTTCTATTAGCGATATGGCAACCGGTAAAGCGTTTTTCTCAGGTTTTGCAAATGTGATTAACGCTATGCGTAAATGTCCAAAATTAATAATTGGACGCATTCAAGGAAAAGCAGTTGGTGGCGGCGTTGGTTTAGCTGCAGCTTGCGATTATACGCTAGCAACAAAATACGCAGCAATAAAATTAAGTGAACTTAGTATTGGAATTGGACCTTTTGTAATAGAACCAGCAGTTTCACGTAAAATGGGGCAAAGTTCTATGTCGGAAATGACTATAAACGCAGAGCAGTTTTACGATGCTACTTATGCTAAAACCAATAAATTATACGCTAATGTTTTTGAAACTTTAGAAGCTTTAGATGAAGCTGTTTTAGAACTAGCAACAAAATTATCTAGTTATAATCCAGAAGCTTTAGTTAATATGAAGCAAGTGTTATGGTCTGAATATAGCCATTGGGACAAACTATTAATTGACCGCGCATTAATTAGTGGAACCTTGGTTTTAAGCGATTTTACAAAAAAGAAATTAGCAGGATTTTCGTCTTAAATCTCTATTGTCTGTTCTAGCCTTTCGACTGCGTTCAAGACAGGCTCAAGTAGAGAACTAATATGGTAATAAAATGAGGGTTCAGATATATTTTAATAGGTTTCGACTACGCTCAACCAGACAAACTTGTCCGTTCTCGAGCGTAGTCGAGAACTTATTGAAAGTTTAAAACTTACTTATTTTGCTTTATGTAAGTTCGAGCCTATCGTCTTAAGTCTATATCAAACGCAGTCGAGATGCTCAAAACAGACTAAATTCAAGAACTCTTTGGTAATGAATAAGGTTTCGACTGCGCTCAACCTGATAATATAATTTTAATTAAAACCAAAAAAGCTTCAAATTCTAACTTAGATTAGATTTTGAAGCTTTTATTTTAAGATAAAGAATTTTAATTCAGTACTAAATCTTCATTTGCTATTTTAATACCATCGTCTATTAAATGAGCTACTTCTGGTCTGCTGTCTTTCAGTTTTAATAAATAGTCTAATGTGTCTTTAGCTACATCAGGTTTATTAAATTTTAGGCATATTTCATATAACTCAATAGCTAATAACCAATCTTTTGGATGGTTTTGCATTAAACGTTCTAGTATTTTAGTTCTAGAAACGGTTCTGTTTGTGCCTTCTCTATATTCTCTAACTTGCTTGTAAAGTAATTCTAACTCTATGCGTTCAGGTGTTTTTTCGGTCTTAATGGTTTGACTACTTACTTCGTGCGTAATTAAATTAAAACTGTGTAAATCTGCAGGTCCAGAATATCCAGAATCCACCATTTTACCTACAGCCATATCATATTGTCCCCATTCAGGTTTAAATAAAACAGTATCGCCATGTGTAACAGTACAATTCTTAAAACTAATTAATAATATTTTTCCTTGTAAGTTTCGTGTTCCAGTAATAATTTCACCTTTAACAATAACGCCACCTTCAAACTCAAAAGTCACTTCTTCGCCTTCATAAATATCGTATGCACGTAAATCGCGAGGACTCATATCTTCAATAGCTAAATTAATCCCTTTAAGTTTTCCTAAAGCAGAACCAAAACCATCTGGGTGATTTAAAATACCATGTCCAACCAATTCTTTATCTCTGTAAGATAAAGCAGATTCTCCTGTGGTTTGTATGTAAGCTACTTTTCCGTTTGTTTCAATAACGTTAGTAAAAACACCAGAGATTTGTAATCCTGTAGTTAATTCTACAGTTCCAATAGCATTAGACTCTATTAATTTATTAACGGCTTCTACGCCACCTTTTCTTAAAGCCATAGTGTTAGCAAACGCTTCTAGTACATTGCTTAAGTAAGCAAAATCTGGCGTAACAAATAACTGTGGTTGAGGTTTTGTGATGTCAAAATTCTGAAAAGCTGCATCTAAAGTGTAAGGGAACTTTTTAACTTCATCCGTCATACACCATTTACTTTCACCTATAGAACTTAAAAGTCCGGCACCATAAATTTTAGGGTTTTCTACGGTTCCAATTAAACCATATTCTACAGTCCACCAATGTAAATTCCTAATTAAAGCCATTTCACTTGGTTCGCCCATATTATCTTGTAAATCCTCAACTGCTTTTTCGGCAGCATCAATTTTATCTTGTGGTGTGTTTGGCGCTTCTTTTATAATAGAAAGATATCTTACGGCCTCATATAATTCGTAATCTTTAGCCGAAGAAATAGCTTTAGAACCAATTTCTCCAAACCGTCTTAAATATTCAGCATATTCAGGATTTGCAATAATTGGCGCATGTCCGGCACCTTCATGGATAATATCTGGAGCAGGTGTATATTCTATATGTTCAATTTGTCTAATATCACTTGCAATTACAAGTACATTATAGGCTTGAAATTCCATAAAAGCATTTGGCGGAATAAAGCCATCTACAGCAACTGCAGACCAACCTATTTCCTGTAGAATACGATTCATTCCATACATATTTGGAATAGCATCTATAGAAATACCTGTTTGTTTTAAACCATCTAAATAAGATTCGTGCGCAACTTGGCTTAGATAATCTATGTTTTTACGCATAGCATAACGCCATACAGCTTGATTAATATCTGAGTATTCGTTATAATCTTGAGGTTTAATAAACTGTCTTAAATGCTTTGGTAAGCGGTCTAAAATAGGATTAGTTTCAATGTTTTTTAATTCCATGTTTTTGCTTTTCAAGTCTTGTAAAAGTAAGAAATTAGTCAGTTATTTTTAAGAAGATTTTATTTTTTTGTTGAAGAATTATTTAATTAAAAAAGCTTCAGTAATTACTGAAGCTTTTTAGTAGATTGTTTTATGTCTTTTATTTAAAAAAATGAATGTAAGATTTTTCTAGATTCAATTTTGCAGGTTGTGGGAATTCGGCATGAAGAGTTAATGCGTTTTCATGGTGTTGTTCTAGGTTTTCAAGAATCTTTCTGTTTAATAATATAACGGTTGAGTGTCCGTGATGATCTAATTTATCTAAAATAGTCTCTCCGTTAAACTCACAAACCCAATGTGTTTCCGACATGTTTTCTTCATACCCAACTTCAATAGTTGGAACTTGATAATAACTATGTTTTCCAATATCTTTAAGATCAATAACTAAACGTAATAATCCGCTTTCTAAATTAGAAGCTTCGTTTGTAATTCCTAGGTCTGAAAAAGACACTTTTCCAGGTACGGCTTGGTTTAATTTTACTTTGATTTCTCCTTGGTTAAGTTCAATAGTGCTCATAAATAGTTGTTTTTAATTATACATTAAAATTACACTATATCTTGTGTCTAAAGAATGATATTTGTCATGTGTCTAAAAAAGTTTGAAGAAATTTTTTAGCATAAAAAAAGCTCCAGTTAAAAACTGAAGCTTTCTTAAAGTACGGGCGGAGAGACTCGAACTCTCACACCTCGCGGCACTAGATCCTAAGTCTAGCGTGTCTACCAATTCCACCACGCCCGCAAAAGAGATTGCAAATATAAACAATAGTTTTAATTATCAAACAAAGCTTTCTATAAAATATATAGATTTTGTATTTTTACTTAAATTCTAAAAAAACCTATGCAAGATTCTAAATTATATGTAGAGGAAAACAAGCAACGTTTTCTAAACGAATTAATAGATTTACTTAAAATACCTTCTGTTAGTGCGGATTCAGCTTTTAAAGACAACGTACTTTTAACTGCAGACGAAGTTGCTAAACGCTTAAAAGAAGCAGGATGCGATACTGTAGAGATTTGCCCAACCGATGGTTATCCAATTGTTTACGCAGAAAAAATAATAGATAAAAACCTTCCAACAGTTCTAGTTTACGGTCACTACGATGTACAACCAGCAGATCCAATAGAACTTTGGCATTCGCCACCATTTGAGCCGGTAATTAAAAAAACCGACTTTCATCCTGAAGGCGCTATTTTTGCTCGTGGCGCATGTGATGATAAAGGTCAAATGTATATGCACGTTAAGGCAATGGAGTTTATGACTTCTACTAACCAACTACCATGTAATGTAAAATTCATGATAGAAGGCGAAGAAGAAGTTGGTTCTGTAAACTTAGGTACTTACGTTAAAAACAACCACGAAAAACTTAAAAACGACGTCATTTTAATTTCGGATACAGGAATGATAGCCAATGATGTGCCGTCAATTACAACAGGATTACGAGGCTTAAGTTATGTTGAGGTTGAAGTTACAGGTCCAAATCGCGACTTACATTCTGGACTTTATGGAGGCGCAGTAGCTAATCCAATAAATATATTAACACAAATGATTGCGTCGCTTCACGATGAAGATAATCATATTACCATTCCAGGATTTTACGATAACGTAGAAGAATTAAGCCTAGAAGAACGCGCCGAAATGGCAAAAGCACCATTTAGTTTAGACGCTTATAAAAAAGCGTTAGATATGGAAGATGTTCACGGAGAAAAAGGTTACACTACAAACGAGCGTAACTCTATTAGACCAACCCTAGACGTTAACGGAATTTGGGGCGGATATATTGGTGAAGGCGCAAAAACAGTAATTGCAAGTAAAGCATATGCTAAAATCTCTATGCGTTTAGTGCCAAATCAAGATTGGGAAAATATTACAGAATTATTTAAAACGCACTTTGAATCTATCGCACCAAAAAGTGTAAAAGTAAAAGTAACGCCTCATCATGGCGGACAAGGATACGTAACGCCAATAGACAGTTTAGGTTATCAAGCGGCAAGTAAAGCTTACGAAACTACCTTTGGTAAAAAGCCAATTCCGCAACGTAGCGGTGGAAGTATTCCAATAGTATCGCTGTTTGAGCAAGAACTTAAAAGTAAAACTATTTTAATGGGCTTTGGTTTAGATAGTGATGCTATTCACTCTCCAAACGAACATTTTGGAGTTTGGAATTATCTTAAAGGAATAGAAACTATTCCTTATTTCTATAAATATTTCACAGAGTTATTCAAATAAAAAATTTAAATCCGTTCCTAGTGAACGGATTTTTTTTGCTCTTTTTTATAGTTCCTCACGTTATTAATTACTTATATTTTAAATTCTTCAATCTTATTTTTTGGGCGTTACCTGATCCTGAAATAAATTCAGGATGCAGGTCAGGCTATCACTACTCGCTTTTATAGTTGTTAACCTTTCGACTGCGCTCAAGGGGACAACTATAAAGAGCTCAAACAAACCGTTCCATCCTTAACGCAAATAAAAAAAAATAGCTCTACGTTTGTAGAGTTGATTTTTTATTCTACATTTGTAGAGGTTAATCTAAAAACGTAGAACATGCAATTATCTAAAACCGAAGAAGAATTAATGAATCACTTATGGAAGCTTAAAAAAGCATTCATGAAAGATTTGCTTGAGGTTTATCTAGAACCAAAACCTAAAACAACCACTATTGCTACTTTGTTAAAACGTATGACGGATAAAGGATTTATTGACTATAAGCTTTTTGGAAACTCTAGACAGTATTTCCCATTAGTTAAGAAAAAAGACTATTTCTCTAAACACGTTAACGGATTAATAAAGAATTTTTTTAACGACAGCAGTTCGCAGTTTGCATCGTTTTTTACTAAGGAAACTAACTTAACGAAAGAAGAATTAGAAGACCTAAAAGCCATTATAGAAACCGAAATTAAAAATAAATAATTATGGAAACATTATATATTATTTTAAAGTCTTTAGCATGTTTAAGCTTGCTAATGTTGTTTTATAAAACAGTTTTAGAACCCTTAAATAATCACAGATTTAAACGTTTTTTCTTATTAGCTGCATTACTAATATCTGTGGTTATTCCGTTTATTACATTTTATAATTATGTAGAACCTGTAATTGTAGAAATGCCAACTAGTTTTACAAATACGCCTGTGGAAAATGTTAATTCGTTTAGTCATTTACCTATAGAAGAACCAGTAAATTATACACCAATTATTTTATGGAGTATTTACTTTTGTGGTGTTGCAGTTTTTAGTTTTAAATTTATTTTAAATCTATCTAGAATACGTCGTAGTATAAAAACAAATAAACGTGTTAAAACCAACCAATTTATTTCAGTGTTATTAGAAAACGCCACAATTCCGCATACGTTTTTCAACTATATATTTTTCAACAAAAAAGAATACGTTTCGCATAAAATACCAAAAGAAGTTTTAATTCACGAGCAAACGCACGCAGAAGAAAAACACAGTGTAGATATTGTTTTAATCGAGTTGTTTCAAGTCGTGTTTTGGTTTAATCCGTTATTATTTTTCATAAAAAAAGACATTAGACTTAATCATGAGTTTTTAGCAGATAAAGCTGTTTTAAATCAAGGTTTTGAAACAAAAAAGTATCAAGAAACCTTATTGCAATACTCAACATGTCAAGCTCAAAATAGTTTAGTGACCACTATTAATTATCCAACATTAAAAAAACGATTCACACATATGAAAACACAAGCATCAAAAACATCCGTTTTAGTTAAAACACTAATCTTAGTTCCTGTTTTAGCCTTATTAGTATTTAGTTTTTCTTCTACAGAAACTGTGGAGTTGGCATCTAAGAAAATAGAACATATTTCTAAATCTGAAGTGAATCCTGATAATAGCTTTGAAGATTTAAAAGAGACATATATTAATGTATTGAATGAGTATAGGGATAAAACAGAATACTCTAAAGATTTTACAACATTACAAATCAAACAAAATCCATTACTCTTAAGATTAAGTGGCGAGCAAACAAGCCTGAAGACTTTAAAAACTGATTTAGAAAAGTCCCCATATAAAAATGCTGAGGTTATTTATTTAAGTCTTTATAATGACTCGATTCCACTAGATTTAATTAACAAGATTAAATCGGCTTTTGGTGATAATGTGAAACAATTCAAATTAAAAAATGGTTACATCGTAGATAATAACAACTATTCTAAAAAGCAAGAAACAACAAAAACAGTTAGAGAAACTTTGCCAACTATTAACGACCATGAAATAGGTTGTAATAATTGTAAAATTGGAATTACAAAAACAGATTTTAAAGCTATTAAAATTAATACTACTTCAAATGAAGACGTTATAAGTTTTAAAATTGAGTTTCCAAATAAGCCAGTAGTCTCAGTTATAGGTAATTCTTTAAATGATATGTCTTTAAACTATTTTGAAAACTACAAATCTAAAAAAGACATTAAGATTTTTGATATTAAAACAAACAATGAAAATTTAGAATCATTCATTTTGGTTAAAATTAAAAATGATGTACAATCTAACCTAACCGTAAACGGAATTCCATGCGAAAAAGAGTGTTTTTATAATTTCACAAGAAAACAAGTAGAAGGATTAGTTTTAGGAACTACAGGAAAAGAAGCTGTTACATTTTTTCATGTGAAATATATTAAAAAAAGTACCATTGCAATTAATGGCAACACTATGAATAGTCATGCTTTAACAAATTTAAAAGATGTTAAAATTGGTGAGGTTATTCAGTTGTTTAATATTAAGTCTGGTGATACTAAATTTAGACCAGTGTTAATTACTTTAGTTGCAGACAACTCAAAAGAAATTTCTAACTCTCCAAAAGTTTTTAAAGGTGAAGAAAGCAGTATTCCAGCTCCGCCAAAACCACCAAAAATGGTAAGAAAAGGCGAGAAATCTAACATTCCGCCACCAAGTCCACCAGAAAAACCTCAAAAAGTATCTGGATTTGAAAAATATTTAAATCATGATGATTTTAAAAACGCACCTATTTACTACGAAGGAAAAGTAATTACAAAAGAAAAAGCAATTGAAATCTTTAAAAGAGATGGCACAATTGAGATGATTACCGGAAAAGATTCTAACGGAAATTATAAAATTGAATTAGCTCAAGATATTGATAAAGCTAAAATGCAACACAAAATTGATACGTATGTTAATCATTTAAATAACGATAAATATAAAAATGCGGAGATATTCTATGAGTCTAAAAAAATATCTAAAGAACAAGCAATAAAATTGGTTAAGAATGATGGTTTATTAAATATGAAAACCGAAGAACAACCTAATGGTTCTTACATTATTTTACTATCTCACAAAAAAAGCAATGGACCATGGGAAACACCAAAATAAGATATTCCAAGAACAAATTAATAACTAACTAAATCCAAATAAATCCCTTTTAGATATTCTCAAGGGATTTTTTTATGTTAAATTTTGTAACAAAACACACCTTTTAGCGTTCTAATAGTCTTATAATTCTTTCTGTAATTAAAAACCGCTATTATGCTAAAGCAATTTTTTATACTGTGTTCTGGCGCAGACGTTAATATTTTGAAAACAGTATCTAATGGCGAGCAAAATAAGTTTGTTGGAATAGGAGCAACGGTCTTTTTTACAGCAGTAATGGCTTTTGTGGCATTTAGTTATGCCTTATTTGTGGTTTTTGATAATCCCTATTTAGCAGTTGGTTTTGGTTTGCTTTGGGCTTTGTTAATTTTTAATCTAGATAGATTCATAGTGTCAACTATTAAAAAACGTGATTCTGTTTTAAATGAAGTTATTCAGGCAACGCCACGTTTAATTTTAGCCTTAATTATAGCGGTAGTGATTTCAAAACCTTTAGAATTAAAGATTTTTGAAAAGGAAATTAATCAAGTTTTATTAGAACAAAAAAACGATTTATCGCTTGCTAATCAAACCCAAATAGCACAACAGTTTAATCCTAAGATTGATAATTTAAAAGCCAATATTTCTGCTTTAAATTCTGAAATTACCACAAAAGAAGCTGAGGTAAATGCGTTATACAATACCTATATTACAGAAGCAGAAGGTACTTCTGGAACTAATAAATTGGGAAAAGGTCCAGTTTATAAAGAAAAAAGAGATAAGCATGATGTAGCTTTAAAAGAGTTACAAGCCTTAAAACTTAATAATGCCAATAAAGTTGAAGCTTTAGAAACTAAAATTGCCAAATTAGAAACAACCTACAAAACTAATGTAGCAGATTCTCAACCCATAATAGATGGTTTCGACGGATTAATGGCAAGAGTAAATGCGTTAAGTCAATTACCTTGGTTGCCTTCATTCTTTATTTTTTTATTGTTTTTAGCTATAGAAACATCGCCAATTTTTGCCAAACTATTAGCATCTAAGGGCGAATACGATTATATGGTTGAAGACCAGGAAACTGCAGTTAAAAGTTTAGTAGAGCAACGTATTAAAGAACGCAAATTAGCAGTAGCCACAGATTTTAAAGTAAACGATAGAATTTACAATACCTTATCTGAAGAACAAGAATTATACGATTCTAGATTAAAACAAGCCAGAGAACTCATGAAAAAACAAGCCGAAGCACATTATAAAAAGCAAGAAGGTTTGTTGTAGTGTTTAAGTCTTCAGTTCTTAGTTCGCAGTTGCGTATTTTTTAATTGTAGGTTTAGTGTTGTCAAATTATTAAAGCGACTTTGAAATGATTTGAGGTGTTTTTAGTTAGTTATATTTCGATGTTATAGCCAGTATTTATTCAAATTTCGAGTTTATAATTGAGGTAATTAGCTCTTTTCCGATTGCTTCATCTTTATATACTATGTTTATTGTAAATCTATTATTTCCAAACAATCTTCTAAAACTCTTTGTTGTAAGTCTTTCGCCATTCGGATAGTTAAAATTAATTTCGAAAGTATCAAATTCCATTCCGCTTATCACTTGTTTAGATGATAAAGAATCTAATTCCGTATTTGATATTGCTTTTTTTAAAGATTTGTAAGTAACAGCATTTAGTTCTTTATTGTTCTCTATATAATTTTCAGTCGTATTGATTGTTTTATAATTTGATTCCAAAGTGTGGAATTTTCCATTCTTATAAGCAAATAAAGTATTCTCAATATCTTCTTTTTTGACTTTTTGGTCAGATACTTTTTCGAATAATTCTATTCCATCTGACTTAACCTTATTCCAATTATTTTCTGAAACTTTTTTAAAGTTATTAGGAATATTAATAGACCATTTGAAATCATCATTTTCGATAATGATTTCTTTTTGGCAAGAAAATAGGATAAAAAAACCGATAACGGATAATCGGAAAAGGTGTTTTCTCATATTAGCTAAAGCTTTGTTTATAGTGACTATTATTAACTGTGTCTAGTAAAGATAATTGTTTTACGCTATAATCCAAAGAACTAATTGTTTGGTGTAAACACCACTAAAACTAATGAAAATGTATTCTAATTTGTCATTCTGCAGAACAGCAGAATCTCTTTAAAAGTAAGTACGCCACTTCGAGTGAATTTGACGATAGGAGAATTTGTATCGAGAAGTCTTTATTGTCTAAAAGCTTTCAATTAAATAAAATCTAACTTTTACCTATGCGTTCCAAGTGCTTGTTCACATTAGTTGGATTATAAACTACTTTGGTAGAAGCAGGATATTTCTCTAATAAATACTCAGGTCTAATTGGTCGTTTTGTAAAGTCGCCACCACAATTTGGACAAACGTCTTTTAATAGGTCTTCTACGCAAGAGGCGCAAAAAGTACATTCAAAAGTACAGATCATGGCATCTTTAGAATTAGCAGGAAGTTTCTTGTTGCATTGTTCGCAAGTTGGTCTTATTTCTAACATAATTCTAAAGTATAAAAAAATCTCAGTCTAGATTTAGAACTGAGATTTTTATTGGTTTGTAAGTTTTATAATTTCTTAACGTATTCTGTAATAATAACAATTCTAGTTGGGCCAACTTTACCTTCAATAAAAGTTTCGTTTTCGTGGTCTAATCTAATGTTTCTTACTGCAGTTCCTTGTTTAGCAATCATGCTAGAACCTTTTACTTTTAAATCTTTAATTAAAACAACAGAATCTCCAGTATTTAAAATAACACCATTTACATCTCGATGGATTATTTTTCCTTCTTCATCTTCGCCTTCACCAGTAGATTTTGCAAACTCTAACACATCTTCTTCAAGATACATCATGTCTAATAAGTCTTTTGGCCAACCTTCATTTTTTAAACGAGATAACATTCTCCAAGCAGCAACTTGCACAGCTTGATGTTCACTCCACATGCTATCGTTTAAACAACGCCAATGGTTTGCATCTGTTGTGTCCGGGTTTTCTATTTGGTCCACACAAGTCTTACAAGCGGTAAGTGTTTCTTTTAAACTTTGGTCTTTTCTTGGTGCTAATGTATGTAGTTGTAAATGTTCTTTGTTCTGGCATAATTCACATTTACCATCTGCACGTTTACTTAATTCTCTCTCTAAACTCATTGGTTATTCTATTTATTACAATAATAGTGATAATTTATAGAATAGTAGAATTGAAGCCTCTAAGATTTATAGGTTTTATAAAGTAAAAGCAGACTTGTAAGCGTAAAAATACCACCTAGAATTAAGGCTAAATACGTATTGTTTTTTAATTGTTTATCTCTGCTTTCTTCATCTATAAATAAAACAGTTTTACTTTTTAGTTGAATAATGGTTTTACTATTTATAGCTTTTGTAATATGAAGTGTATCGTTTTTAAGAACCAAATTTTTAAATAATTTTTGGTTAAATGAAGCCATATAGATTTGCGGAATAGAATAGGTGTCTTTGTCGGTTTCTATGAAATAGTGGTCTTGTCCTTTGCTTTGGTTAATTATGTTGTAATTCTTGAAAATAACCTTTACTTCTTCAGTTTTAGAACTATTATCATCTGTGGCGTAAGAATAAAAGCATAAAATTGAAAGTAGAATACTGCAAATAAGATATGGTAATAAAGAGGCTTTGGTTTGCTTCATTTTAACCTAAACCTTATCGTGTATTTTGGTGTGTTTTCCGTTATTCCAAAGAGTTAAAATGTCTGTCGCTACCTTTGCGCCGCTACCAGAAGCAATAGCAAACTGACTTCTATCGCCAGCAAGAGTTCCAGCAACGTAGAGGTTATTCTCTATAATATTATCTGTGTTTTTTAACCAGATTCTATCTTTTTCTATGGCTGCTTTTGGATGAGGAGCAATAAAACCTTCAATGCCTTTTATAGAAATAAGATTGGTATAGCCAACAGCAATAACCACACGAGTTGACTTATAAGTATTCTTGTTGGTAGTGACTTCAAAATAAGTATCGCAATTTAAAACGCTAGTTACCTTTTCTTTATCAATTTGAAGTACTTCAGGATATAAATCCTTTAATTGTTCTTTTCCAGATTCTAAAAGGTCTGCTCCTAAAGTTCCAGGTTCTAAACCTAATACATTATTAAATAAAGCGTTTTGTAAGTGTGATGTTTTTTGATGCGTAATTATGGCTACGGTTTTGTCTTTAGCAAATGGTTTTTTTAAACCAGAACCTAGTACTAAAGCACAAGATAATCCTGCTGCGCCGCCACCAATAATTAACGTATCTATCATTTATTTTCCTTTACTCTTTTGTTCTATTTTTTTTGAAACGCGTAAGATTTGTAACAATAATATAGCACATAAAGATGCTAATATTGTTATAAATGCAGCTGTGTTTTCACCATTAAAAGGTGTTTCAAAATTTATAAGTGTTGCGTTATAGATTATTAATCCAATAGCAATAATGGTTAAGATGTAAGTAAATACTTTCATAGCGCTAAATTATGCAAATAAGATTTTAATGTTTTGTGCAAAAAGTTTTACAGAAATAGCTAATAACAATACACCAAAAACCTTACGAATAATACTAATTCCGTTTTGTCCTAAAAATTTCTCGATACGTTTAGACGTTTTTAATACTAGGTAAATTACGGCAACATTTAATAGTACAGCAATAATAATATTTTGTAATTCGAATTCTGCACGTAAGGATAATAAGGTTGTTAAACTTCCTGGTCCTGCAATTAGTGGAAATGCTAGTGGAAAAACCGAAGCTGTTATTGGGTTAGTTTCTTCTTCTTTATATAAGGTTATTCCTAAAATCATTTCTAAAGCAATAAAAAATAGAATAAAAGAACCAGCAACAGCAAAAGAATAAACGTCTAAGCCAATTAATTGTAGCATACTTTGTCCTAAAAACAAAAATGCAATTAATATAACTCCTGCAATAATTGCAGCTTTACCGCTTTGTATATGTCCAACTTTTTTACGTAAATCTATAACTAATGGTGTGTTTCCAATAATATCTATTACTGCAAAAAGCACCATAAAGGCTGTAAATATTTGTTTTAATTCGAATTCCATAATCTTCTTTTTTAATTCCGGTTGTAAAAGTATCTTAATATTAAGACTTATTTGTTAAATAAAAGTAAAGTTTCTCTAAATTTGTACCAAACAAATAGCTGATTATGTTCCAAATAGGAAAAACAATAGTATCTGAAGAAATAATTGACAACGATTTTCTGTGTAATCTTTCTGCTTGTAAAGGCGCTTGTTGTATAGATGGCGACGCTGGTGCACCACTAACAGTAGAAGAAGCAGACATTCTTGAAGATATATATCCTAAAATAAAATCCTATTTAAGACCAGAAGGTATTGCTGCTATTGAGGCTCAAGGAACATCTGTACTTAATTTTGGCGAATTAGAAACACCTTTAATTAATAATGCAGATTGTGCTTATGTTATTTTTGATGATAAAAAAACAGCACTTTGTGGTATAGAAGAAGCTTATAATCAAGGCGATATTACATGGAAAAAGCCTGTTTCTTGTCATTTGTATCCAATTCGTGTTAAAGATTATTCAGAATTTTCTGCAGTAAATTACGATAAATGGGAAATTTGTGATGATGCCTGTTCTTTAGGAAAAGAGTTACAAGTGCCAGTTTATAAATTTGTAAAAGAAGCTTTAATTAGAAAATTTGGTGCAGATTGGTACCAAGAGCTTGAAGCTACAGTAGCTAAAATAAAAGCTAAAGATTAGCTACAATTCCTATAGTAAAAATTTAATTTTTATTTGTTGAATTAACAATTTGATGTTTTTCAACTTTCCTTATTTCATCGCTAGTGACTCGATATTAGCACTTATAACGTATTGATTTTCAATAAAATGTAGATTTATTGAATTTTCACAAAAGTAGGAAAAAACCTACTTGTTGTTAAAAACTCGCCTACATTGTTTATAAAATAAGCTTTCATAAATCAATGCTTTTTTAAATCTTTGTTAAACCCAAAACAACACATATTTTGTTTGTTCATAAAAACAAATTTTAAATTATTTAGTGTTTAAATTATTTAATGTTTTTATGAAAAGCAAACAATTATTTTAACTAATTATAGTTAAAGTCAATACAGAGTTACACACAATTTAAGAAATCTGTCATTTTATAGGTTTCAAAACATAAAAAGGTTTTGCATGGAAATCACACACATTATTAAGAGAGATTACGAAACTAGCGAGTTTGTTTTAAGTAAAATAACTAACGCTATAGAAAAAGCAATGCTTTCAGTTGGTCACGGTACTAGATTTGATGCAGAAACTATTTCGCAAAACGTGTATTTAAGTTTATTAAAACTTAAAGAAAATAAAGCAAATTATACGCCAACTGTAGAACAAGTTCAAGATACAGTAGAAGCAGAGCTTATGAGTAGTTCTTTTCAAGATGTAGCAAAAGCCTATATTTTATATAGAAACGAACAAGCAAGAAAAAGAAAGACCGATATTTTTGAAAAGCGAATTAACTTTAAGCCTTTTGAGTATCCTCAATTATACGAATATGTAAATGCCATAAGGCATTCTTATTGGATACATACAGAGTTTAATTACACTAGTGATGTACAGGATTTTAAAACAGGTTTAAATGAAGTAGAAAAAAGTGCAATTAAAAATGCCATGCTAGCTATTTCTCAAATTGAAGTTGCAGTAAAAACTTTTTGGGGAGATGTATATCATAAAATGCCTAAACCAGAAGTTGGTGCGGTAGGAGCAACTTTTTCAGAAAGTGAAGTAAGACATCACGATGCATATTCTCATTTACTTGAAGTTTTAGGTCTTAATAACGAATTTAAGGAGCTTAAGAAAAAACCAGTAATGATGGAACGCGTTCATTACTTAGAAACAGCTTTAAGAAATTCTAAAAGCGACAATAATAAAGACTATGCAGAATCTATTGTGTTGTTTTCATTATTTATAGAGCATGTCTCTTTATTTTCTCAGTTCTTAATAATAATGGCTTTCAATAAGCATAAAAATGTATTAAAAGGAATTTCTAATGTCGTAGAAGCAACTTCTAAGGAGGAGCAAATACATGGTGATTTTGGAATAGACCTTATTAAGATTTTAAGAGATGAAAATCCAACATGGTTTGGTGAAGAATATAAACGAACTACAACCGAAATGTGCAAACAAGCATTCGAAGCAGAAAGCAAGATTGTAGATTGGATTTTTGAAAAAGGAGAATTAGATTTCTTACCTAAGAATGTTGTAAATGAGTTCTTGAAAAACCGTTTCAATAAATCTTTAGTAAGCATAGGATTAGACAACGTTTTTGACGTTGATGAAGATTTATTAAAGGAAACAGAATGGTTTGATGACGAGATTATTGGAACAAAACATGGCGATTTCTTTGTAAAAAGATCAATAGCATACACAAAAAGAAGTAAAAGTATAACTTACGAAGACCTATTTTAATTATGAGCGACAACACCATAACCAACCAAGACTTAAAAGTTTCTAAGGCGAACGAATTAGTGGAAGCAAGAAAAAAAGCCTTACAAGTAAATAGTGAATTAACCAATCAACCAGAAATTGAATGGTTAACAGAGAATAGTCGTAAGTTTTTAGAATCTGGATATTTAACAGATGGTATAACGCCAGAACAACGTATTAGAGAAATAGCTGAAAATGCAGAGCGTATCTTAAAAATAGATGGTTATGCAGATAAGTTCTATAAATATATGGCTGCTGGTTATTACTCATTAGCATCTCCAGTATGGTCTAATTTTGGAAAACAAAGAGGTTTACCAATTAGCTGTTTTGGTTCTCACATAGCTGATGATATGGGAGATATTTTGTACTCGCAATCTGAAGTTGGAATGATGTCTAAATTAGGTGGAGGAACTTCTGGTTACTTCGGGAAATTACGTCATAGAGGTGCGCCAGTAAAAAATAATGGTAAATCGTCAGGATCGGTTCACATCATGCAATTATTTGAAAAAATGGTTGATGTTGTAAGTCAAGGTTCTGTAAGAAGAGGTCGTTTTTCACCCTATTTACCAATAGATCACCCAGATATTAACGAGTTTTTAGAAATAGGAACAGAAGGAAATCCAATACAAGAGCTTACACATGGTGTTACTGTAGGTGATAAATGGATGGAAGAAATGCGTGATGGCGATGTTGAAAAACGTAAAGTTTGGGCTAAAGTATTACAATCAAGATCTGAAATAGGATATCCATATATCTTATTTAGAGATAATGCAAATAATAATGCAGCAGACGTTTATAAAGATAAAAACATGGAGATCTACGCAAGTAACTTGTGTACTGAAATCATGCTACCATCAAACGATGATTGGTCTTTTGTATGTTGTCTATCTTCTATAAACTTATTACATTACGATAAGTGGAAAGATACAGATGCTGTAGAAACACTTACATACTTCTTAGATGCAGTAATGGAAGAGTTTATTATGAAATTAGAAGTGTATAGAGATTCTAGTGATAGAGATGATATACTTACGTTTAAATTCATGGAGAAAGCCTATAATTTTGCAAAAGAAAACAGAGCATTAGGATTAGGAGCTTTAGGATGGCATTCATTATTACAATCTAAAATGTTATCTTTTGATAGTAAAGAAGCGTTCGATTTAAATTATGAAATCTTTAAATGTATTAAAGATAAATCATACAAAGCATCTGAAGAGTTAGCTGAAATGTATGGAGAGCCAAAAGTGTTAAAAGGTTATGGAAGACGCAATACAACACTTAATGCAATAGCACCAACAACGTCTTCAGCGTTTATTTTAGGACAAGTTTCTCAAGGTATAGAGCCTATTTGGTCAAATATTTATGTAAAAGATATTGCTAAAATTAAGACGACTATAAAAAATAAATTTTTAGAAGGTTTATTAGAAGAAAAAGGGAAAAACACATCAGAGGTTTGGAGAAGTATTCGTGATATGGATGGTTCAGTTCAACATTTAGAGTTCTTAACAGAACATGAAAAGAATGTGTTTAAAACCTATCCAGAAATAGACCAATTAGATGTTGTATATCAAGCAGCAAGTAGACAAACCTTTATAGATCAAGGTCAATCTATTAATGTTATGGTGCATCCAGATATGCCAACAAAAGATTTAAATAATATCTATGTTACAGCATGGCAAATGGGCGTAAAATCTATGTATTACCAACATAGTATGAATGCAGCTCAAAAATTTAAACAAAAGAAAGAATGTACAAGTTGCGAAGGGTAAACTAAGTATATTGTATTAAATACTAAGCAAAAAGTGCCTTGATAAATTTATCAAGGCACTTTTTGCTTAGTATTTAATACAATATACTTAGTTTACCC